>Ga0153938_1001209_pt1 | contig 10237 bp, 2 predicted proteins | sample TSNY022MetaG_FD_104740 | JGI IMG/M metagenome (GOLD analysis project Ga0153938, IMG submission 104740) | Attine ant fungus gardens microbial communities from New Jersey, USA - TSNJ022 MetaG | ecosystem: Host-associated > Fungi > Mycelium > Unclassified | place: USA:New Jersey: Brendan T. Byrne... | reverse complement strand
GCAAGAACTTTTAATTTTGAAAATGTTATAGCGTGGGAAAATATATTCTATGGTTCCAAAACAACTCATACAGCTTATGTTAAAAATGCTAGTGATAAGACATGGATTAGTGGTAAAGGTTTTGCTGGTACAATCATTGATTGTTCAAACAATACTTGCCCTTGATTAAAAAATAGAAGGAGTTAAAATATGAGACTTCAATTAAATAAAAAATATAAAATCACCTTAATTGTAATAAGTATTGCACTCCTTTTATGTGTGACGATAGGCATTTCTTATGCTTACTGGCAAATAACAAAAAAACAAACCAATGCCAATGTATTAAGCACAGGTTGTTTTGAAATAGCATTTGAAGAAACAGGCAGTGACATTTCTTTAAATAATGCTTTACCTATCAGTGATCAAAAGGGCTTAAGTAAAACACCATATAAATTTAAGCTCAAAAATATTTGCACTTATGATTCAGAATATTATGTTACCTTAAATTCATTTGGAGCAACAGATAAATTATTAAATGAGAACGCAATTAAATATGCCTTTGATGTCAGTACAAAAACAAATCCAACACCAAAGATTTTAGGAACTGCTCCTGAAAATACTGAAACTGGTAGCATCGATTTAACCAATTTAATTAAATCTTATTATTTAAAAGCTGGATATTTAAGAGCAGGCGAAGAAAAAGAATTTAGTTTATACTTATGGATGGATCAAGACGCACCTATGAGTGAAATGAACAAAACATTTTCTTCTAAAATATATGTTACGAGTATTGCAACCACTGAGGCACCATTAATTGCCAATCTAAAAGTCGCAACAGATGGTGATGCAACCACCAATTATTTAGATGGACCATTGGTAAAAAACACAATCGAAAAACTCGAGTTTGTAGAAACAAATAAAGTACCAAGTGATGTTATTGGCTCATGGGATGTTTCGGCACAACAAAATGAAGCCATTACCGCCTGGTATTATGATAGCGATAAAAATGGTAAATATGAAGTTTATATTGGACAAGAAGAAGGCGTTATAGCCAACCCCAATTCAAGTAATTTATTTCGTTCTTTAGAAAATTTAGATAAACTAGACTTAGAACATCTATTTGTTTCCGATGTAACAAACATGTATGCCATGTTTTATTCTACTGGCTATAATACCACTAGTTTCATTTTAGATTTGGGAAATAATTTCAATACTTCCAATGTGACAACAATGCAATTTATGTTTCGAGAGACTGGATATAGCAGTTCTGTTTTTACCCTTGATTTGGGAGAAAACTTTGATACTTCTAAAGTAACGACAATGCAGTCTATGTTTCGTGATACTGGATATAGTAGTACCATTTTCACCTTAGATCTAAAAGAAAAATTTAATACTTCTAATGTAATAACTACGTATGGGATGTTTTGGAATGCTGGTTTTAGTAGTCTAGAATTCATCTTGAATTTAGGCAATCAATTTAATACTTCTAAAGTAACAAATATGTATTCTATGTTTGCTAACGCTGGCAATAGTAGCCTAGTCTTCACTTTAAATCTAGGAAATCAATTTGATACTTCCAAAGTAATAGATATGACTTATTTGTTTTCTTATACAGGTTACAGTAGTACAATCTTTACGCTAGATTTGGGAGACAAATTCGATACTTCGAGCGTGACAAATATGTCTTATATGTTTAATAGTACTGGATATAGTAGTCCTGTTTTCACTTTATATTTAGGAGATAAATTTGATACTTCCAACGTTACAAATATGCGATCCATGTTTCATAATACTGCATATAATAGTGTTACTTTCAACTTAAATTTGGGAGATAAATTTGCTACTTCTAATGTAACAACCATGCAATCAATGTTTAATCGTACGGGTTATAGCAGTACAGTTTTCAAACTTGATTTAGGAAGTCAATTTAATACTTCTAATGTAACAACCATGTACGCTATGTTTGTTAACACTGGATATAACAGTCCAGTCTTTACTTTAAATCTTGGAAATCAATTTGATACAGCTAAGGTAACAAATATGCAATCAATGTTTGCCTATTCTGGATATAATAGCACCATATTTTCATTAGATTTGGGCGATAAATTTGATACTTCAAATGTAACAGAAATGTATGATATGTTTGCTGGTGTTGGTTATAGTAGTACAGGTTTCGCTTTAGACTTAAGAGAAAAATTCAATACATCAAAAGTAATAAATATGCAGGGAATGTTTTATCATACTGGCTATAATAGCACCGTTTTCACATTAAATTTAGGAAATAAATTTGATACTTCTAATGTAACAACTATGAGATCTATGTTTAGTGCTACTGGTTATAGAAGTACTGTTTTTACACTTGATTTAGGAAATCAATTTAATACTTCGAATGTCACAACAATGGCAAATATGTTTATTAGTACGGGACGTAATAGTACTATTTTCACATTAAATTTAGGAGATAAATTTAATACTTTAAATGTAACAGATATGCAATCAATGTTTGCTTATACTGGCTATAATAATTTGAATTTTATTCTTAATTTAAGAGCTTTAAATTTTGATTCTGTCACGGAATGGGAGAACATGTTTACTGGCTCCAAATCTACTCATACTACTTATGTTAAAAATACCAGTGATAAAACATGGGTTAGCGATAAAGGTTTTGCAGGTTCAATCATTGATTGTTCTAGTAATACTTGTTCTTAAACATCAATTAATTTTGATGTTTTTTTAGTGGTTTTTTTAAAATAACTTTTTAAAAAAATTTCCTTTTTCATAGCGTAACCGCAAGATTGTATGCTATAATGGAAAACAGAATAAGGAGTTTATTATGAATAAATTAAAAGAGATGATGAGTAAATTAATTGATTTAATTAAAAGAAATATGATTCCTTTCATAGTTGGAGTAGTTTTAATTTTAATTTTAATTGTTGTTTTAGTCTTAATGAATGTAGTAAAAAAGGAAATTAATCAATTTAAAACTGAGGATGAATCTTTTTATCAATATTTTGGAACCCAAAGATTTGAGTATGATACAAAATTAACTATTGATAATTCTGGAAGTATTACAGAGCTTAAAATAGATGATGAATTGATTGTATTAGATTCAACACCTTTCTTTTATAAGAATGAGAAGAAAGCATTATTTCCTAAATTAATGTCGGTAGTATTTCCAAGAAGTAATGGTCTTCAAAACAAAATACCTTATTATTCTTATGTTGATGGGAATTCTTTAAATTATTATATTAAGAATAATAATTTAAATTATATGGTTGATACAGCGTTTTTATATGATGGAAATGATCTTTATTTTTTCTTAACGGATGTTGAGATTACGTTTGGTGATAATATAGTAAAAATTCCTAGCTTTTCTTATGCAACGTTGAATTATAATAAGGAATTATATATTTTTAATTATGATACACAGTTAATGGATTATTATGAAAATGTTTCTGATACGGTTTATGCAAGAGGATCTGGTTTTACTGTTAATATGAGTATAGATGCAATTATATATGGAGAAAATTCGCGTTTATTAGTTAAAAACTTGGATTATTTAGAAAATTTGAAGTAATTGAGGTGAAGTTATGAAAAAAATAGTAGCGATTTTTTCTGTATTACTGGTCATTGGTTTTTATATTGCTTTTCGATATTATACTAAAGAATTTACGATTGATAGTAATTCTTATCTTTTGCCAATGAATCAAGTTAGTAGTAATTTGAATAATTCAGATACACAAGAAAAAGAGGCACAAATTACTGCTATTAAAGTCGATGATTATAGTACTGTTTATAAAAAAGGAGCAAAGTACTATATTGGTGAAAAACAAAAAACAATAGTTGATATTAATTATCCAGCTATATCTCTAGATGGAAAGCGGATTCTTAATTTAAATAATGGCAATGAGCTTATTGATCTTAATTTTGAATCAACGACTTTATATCGAAATGCTATTTTAGTTGCAGGGGAGTTATATAATCAACATGATAATATTCGGGTTGATGAAGAAATTTATCTTTTTATTAAATTACAAGACAATTTATTTATGAATAGTTTTCCTTTAACGATAGAAACTACGAAGCAAACATATAGGATTCCGGAAAACAGTATTATTCTTTTTGATGACAATGAAATTAGATATTATACTTTAGAAAATGGAAACTATCTTTATTATAAAATTACTGGTATTGATAATAACGACATGATTAATTATCAAAAAAAAGGAAACTCTTATTATCAATTTTTAATTGATTTGGGGTTAAAAAAAGTTGAAAAAGAAGTGGAAAATAATAAAGAGGAAGAGAATAATCCAAATGAAGAAGTTCCAGGTGATTCTACCTCTGAAAATAATAATTCTTCAAATAATCCGGTGGAATATATTTATGTGAAACCAACAGTTGAATTAAGTAATTTAGCCTCTTCCGTTTATTCCGTTAATTTTAATTTAAAATTGAATGACAGTGCAAAAAGAATTCAGAAGTATCCTACTTTTGAAATACTAGTTAATAATCAAGTGTATTTAAGGAAAACGATTTATTCTGGTGGGAAGATTGATATCAGTGGCCTATTACCAAATACAAGCTTTAAAATTGTTGGTTATTATACTTATTATAATGAAGATAATAGTTTAATTAAAAATAATTTTTATGAAGGAGAATTTACAACAAGAAATATTTCTGAATTAGAAAATATTGTTTTTTCATCAGAAAATGTTGTAGTAACTTCTAATAATGCAACGATTAAATCGCTTGCTATTACAAATGATAAAAATGAGGAAGTATTAAAAGGAATAAAAAAGATTGTTGCGGTTATTGATGGTAATGAATATAATGTTTCTTCAATGATATTAGCAACTTTAAAGAAACTAACTAAAATTGATTATGAAACTCCTTCTACTTTAAATTCTAGTACACCTTATAATTTGGTATTAAAGGTTTATGATGTAAGTGATAATGAATTAGTAGTAGAAAATAATAGGTTTAGTTTTACCACGTCTAAGAAAGAACCAACAGCAAAAGTTACAGTTTTAAAAACAGACATTACTAATTTTACTACTAAAGTAACAATCGATAATCCAGATCAAGTGGAAATCGCTAATTTACGTTATGTGGCAACAGATTTAAAGGGGCAATTGGTAGCAGAAGGGACGATTACAGGTAGTTCAATTTTGGTGGAGAACTTGGCGCCAAATGCTATATATAAATTAATGATATATGGTGATTATGATTTGGAAGATGGGGTTGGGAATCGTCTTAATACCCTTCTTTCAGAAGTTAAAATAAGTACAAATCCAATTTCTATTTTAGGATACTTAAGAGTAAAGTTGAGTAATGCTAATATTACTCAAAATGAGGCGAACTTTAAATTTAATATTGATATTAATAATACGAATGCTAATCTGATTGAATTATTAAATGATATTACAATTGATGTTTATGATAAAGAGACAGGAAACTTTATAAAATCAATTCATATTAATGATACAGAACTTTTAAAATTAAAAAATGGCGATCCAATGTCACTTACAATTGATTCATTATATTCTAATACGGAATATATTTTAAAATATAGTAGTACCATTAAACAAGCGGATTCCGTTTTCACGATTACAGTTATAAGCGAAGTAACAGAATTTATAACAATGAAAAAAGAAGCACAGGTCAATATAATTAATAAATTTGTAAATGCTGATATGATTGATTTTGATGTGCAAATTAGTGATGTTGATCAAGCAATACTATCTGATCGAGTTCTTTTAGAAGTTCGAAATAATGTTGGAACATTAATTTCAATGACTGAATTAAAAGTAAATGATGAATATCAAAGATTAACTTTTAATCGTTTAAATAAGGGTGAAAATTATACCTTTAATTATATTGTAGAAGAATACAATTTGGGGCATAATAATATTACTTGGGAAGAAAATAAGGTATTATTTAAAGACACTATCCTGACTGAAACTGGTATTTATGGAAATATCGAATTAGAGAGTTTATTAAAACAATCAACAGGAAAAAATCTTTTTGATATTAACAATACACAGAGATGGAAAAGTACAGCAGGAGCATCTACTTTAACTCAGATTGATTATAATTATGAGGAGAATGTTGTTTTCTTATATGCATCAAATGGTTACCGAAATTATTCTTATTATTTACCAGAGTTAGCTCTTAAAGTTATAACCGTCTCTTTTTATGCAAAATATGATTCAACAACAACTTATTTACCAGTCTATTTATCTAATAGTGATGGTTCTTCAAAGAGTTATCAATTAACAAATATTAATAATGAGTGGACTAAATATACTTTTACTTTTACTTTAAATAGCAAAGGATATGTTGGATTTTATGTTGATGAACAAGCGAATAATAATACAATTACGAAATTAGGTATTAAAGATTTACAAATTGAAGTAGGGTCATCAGCTACAACGTATGAACCATATCAGGAAAAAGAAAATTTCTTAGCAACTGTAAAAATTAACTTGGCTGATAATAATAACGAAATTACAAATAATGATTACTATGTTCGAATTTATAAGAATGATGAATTGGTTGATACTATTAAGTATGATCTTCCAAGTAATAAAATTGTAACTGATTTTTTAGCTAGTTATGATGTAGAAAAATATTTTAATTATACGATTAAGTTAGCGGTAAAAATTAGAGATCGTTTCTATGATGTGAATGCTTTAGAATTTTCAACAGAAGAGGAAATTAGAACGATTAGTAATGTGACAGAATTTTATAATATTCATACAAACGGGAAGTATATTGTTATTGAGGATTTAGATTTTAGAGCGGTTACGTCAATATTAGCAACGCCTTTTTCTGGAACAATTGATTTTCAAGGACATAAAATATTACTTGATGTTTTAGGGGCTCCAAGTTCTTTAATGAAAGAAATAACTTCTTCGGGAACGCTTACCAATTTAGATGCTCATTTTTATTTTAATAATACGAGTGCTAGAGGTTCTTTCTATGGATTAGTTGAGTATAATTATGGGACGATCTCAAATATTAAGATTACTCTAGAAGAGGCAACTCCTTATTATAATGATGTTACTTCTTTTATCACTTATTGCAATCGGGGAACAATTGAAAATTTTGTTATTCATGCCAAAGCTTCTTTATATACAAAAAGATGGGCTACTTTTGGGGCACTTCATAATTATGGGACGATGAAAAATGGTTATGCTTATGGAGAAGCTATTAATGCGGATGCTACAACATCTTATTCATTGGAAGCAAAAAGAGTAGGGATAATTGCTGGATATACTGCTGAAAATTCATTAATTGAAAATGTTTATTCATTAATTGATATTAATGTATTAGCTGAAAATGATCCAACCGCAGTAGCCAATGATCGTTTAGTTGGAAATCTAGTCGGACAAAATGCTCGTGGGGTTATTAATAATGCTTATTCTTATGCTTCTGGAAAGAATCGAAATACAGAAATTGACCCTAATATTGGTCTTGCTGGTGTTATCTCGACTAAGAATATTTATTATGTTAATGATGAGATGTATGCTGATAAGTATTCTTTAAAGATCTCTAAACTGGCTTTAAGGGATATTGGTTTTCAAAATCAATTATTAAACCGGGATAATAAATTTAATGTTTCCGATTATGTAAAATATGGTTTTTATCCTCAAATCATTTGGCCAGAGAGTATGCCAAATCAAGAATATATTGAATTGCCAACCGTTAAAGATTCTGATTTAATTGATATTATTTCAGTTGAAAAAATTGAACAAAATGGTGATAAAGCAACAGTGCAATTGAGTGTAAATAATCCAGGAAGCGAAACTATAACTAATCTTCAAATCAAGGATTTAACAACAACGATTCTTAGTCAAGAAACAGTAAAAGGAAAAACGATTCTAACCGTTGAGGTTAGTAATCCGATTAAATATATTTCTAAGTATTATGTCAAATCAATTACCAGTGAAGGTATCTTTGGGATTAGTTATACAAGAGAATATGCGAATGCTGAAAAAGTCTTGGAAATTGATTTATATAAAAGAGTTTCAACGGTTGCTGATTGGAAAAATATAAAAACTTCTTTATCAGAAAATTATATTTTGGTTAACGATATTGATTTTACAAATCAACCAGTAGCAAATATTCAATTAGGTAATTTAACGGGAAAAATAAATGGTAATGGTCATACCATTAAAAATATTGAAATCACCAGTGGTAATGCGGTTATTAATGTCTTAACTGGTACAGTAGAAAATCTCTTTATTGAAAACTATAAAAAATCTAGTAAAGAAGGATATGGCGGTTTTATTAATCAAGCCAGTACTAATTCAATGATAAGTAATGTCCACCTAAAGGATGTTAAAGTCATTGCAACAACCTATATAGGAGGACTTGTTGGCCATGCCTCCGATGCCTTGATTAAAGATTCTTCGGTTACAAATTTAACGCTTTATGATTTAACGGGATTAATTGATGTAAGAGTGGGTGGCTTAGTTGGTCATATTACTAATACTCAGATATATAATTGTTATGCGCAAAATGTTAATTTGGATGTTCGTAATGCAACCCTTATTTATGCGGTTGGAGGATTAGTTGGAAATGCTGATTCTGGGACCATTGAACATGCTTATACAACTGGAGTCATTTATACGAATTCATCTAATTCTGGTGGCTTAATTGGGCGTAACAATGGAAGTGTTGAGAAGGTTTATACTAATATTGATATTTTTTCACAAGCCGATTATGTGGGCGGAATCATAGGTCAAACAATCAATGAAAATATTTCAAGTACCTTAAGTGTTGGTAGTATTTATAGTTCTGCAAGTGTCAATAATTTAGGAAGAACGATTGGTAATAAGAATTTAAATCAATCAAACTATGCTTGGGATAAACAATTGTTAAATGGAATCGTTAGTTCTCAAGTAAATGGTGAAATATTATTATCAACAAATTTATTAAATCAAACATTAACTTATCAGCAACAAATTAAATTAGGATCAATGTTTGATTATAGCAATCTTGGAAATAATGGGCTACCTTTACTTAAAAATTCTTTGGGTGAGAAATTATTGCCAAATCAAGAACAAAATTATTTAAAATCAACCTCTTTTGAAATAAAAGATATTATTGTGGATAAACAAGTAGATCGAGCAACTGTTAGATTTACCATTGACAATCCTAATAATTATGAAATAAAAAATATTCAAATTGAATATTTAAATATTACCAGAATAGCTAAAAATATCACTGAGAATGGTATTACAACGTATGAAATAGAAGTATCTCCAGATAAATATTATGATAGTTATCGAATTCATAAGTTGATATATTTGGTGAATGGACAAGAAGTAGAATATGCCCATGAAGTAAAAATTCCTTTACAATTTTATAAGGATATTGAAAAATATGAAGATTGGCAAAAAATAAGTCAAAATACTTCGGAAAATTATCGTTTAATTGCCGATATTGATTTTAATGGCAAAACAAATGTGAATTATAATGTATCATTTAATCGTTTAGAAGGAACCGATGGTGGTCACACTTTAAAAAATATTAATTTAACTGGAAATGGAATTAATCAATCCTTAATTTCTTCCATTCAAAATAAAATTTCAAATATTAAATTTGAAAATATTACAATGACAAATACCGGAAGTGGTAATAATTATGGAATTATTAGTTTTACTTTTGGTTATATTAGTGATCTAACTTTTGAAAATATTACGATTAAAGCTAGTAATATGAATTATGTTGGTATGATTGGAACGGATCGAAGTACAGATATTCGTAATATTTCTTTGAAAGGAATTAATGTTATAGGTAAAGGTTATGTCGGTGGCTTAATTGGGATAACTGGTTTTTATGGAATTAATAATATTACACTAGAAGATGTTACTGTAGAAGGTAAAGGAAACTATGTAGGAGGCATGATTGCATATGCCACTAGAACAGATGTGCAACCGCTTCATTTTAATGTAACAGCGGATAATATTACGGTTACGAATACTGCTAATTATACTGGGGGAATCTATGGATATGGAACAGCTCAGTATGTGACCATTAACAACTCTAATATTACCGGTGTAAGTTATGTTGGCGGAATATCTGGACAGGCTGGAAATCGATACACAAACAATCATTACATTGATAATATGACAATTACCGCAAGTGGAAGCTATATTGCCGGAGATGCTGGATATAGTGATGATATTAAATATTCTTATGTTACAAATAGCACCATTACAGCTACAAGTACTTCCTCTCAATATGT
>Ga0153938_1001208_pt1 | contig 10253 bp, 8 predicted proteins | sample TSNY022MetaG_FD_104740 | JGI IMG/M metagenome (GOLD analysis project Ga0153938, IMG submission 104740) | Attine ant fungus gardens microbial communities from New Jersey, USA - TSNJ022 MetaG | ecosystem: Host-associated > Fungi > Mycelium > Unclassified | place: USA:New Jersey: Brendan T. Byrne... | reverse complement strand
TTTATTTAGAATCAATTCGCCGCCCGAGGGCAGCTTGCCGCAATAGACCAGTTCGGAGGTATCGCAGTTGTGGATTACGATCTTCTCGCTGTCCACGATCTCCTGGCCGAACTTACCCACCAGCTCCTCCTTGGTGGTGTCCCGGTGGCAGCCGGTGGAGATCAGGATGGTGATGTCGGCCGATGGAGCTCCCTTGCGGATTTCGGCCAGCATCTGCGGTATGATGATCTTGCTGGGGACCGGCCGGGTGTGGTCGCTTGCGATTATGACTACATTTTGCTTGCCCTCTGCCATCACGCTCAGCGTGGGGGTGCCGATGGGGTTTTGCAGCGCGTTTTTCACCAGCTCCTCCTGGGAGACGGCTGCCTTGTAGTGGTGCATGTGAGACACAAGCTCACCCAGGAAGCGGTCCTCCGGAAAGCTGTATTCTATAGTTTCTTTCCCATAGGGAAATTGAACCACAGGCATGTTGATACCTCCATTAACGTATTCTGCAGAGCTTGTTGGCCTACGCGTTGCTGATCTGGGGTACCTTTTTCTTTTCGACCTTGTCCAGCCAGCTCACAAGCAGTGGGCACAGGATAGCGGTCACGATAATGGCGGCCGCGATCTGTACGGTCGCGCTGCTGGCAACCGCTTCCAGGGAGGCGTCGGCCGCGGCAATCGCGGCGGGGGTCGCAACGGCGTTTCCGGCGGTTGTGCCAATGGCGGCACCAACCTGGGGGTGCTTGGCGCGGATCAGCTTCATGGCGCCGTAGCCGGCAAATCCGGTGAGAGCCGTGCAGATAACGCCGAGCAGGATGCCGGGAATACCGGCCTGAACAAGCTGTCCCAAATTCAGGGCGGAGCCGAGGGGGAAAGCAAAGAAAGGGATCATGATGACCGCGCCGGGGGCCAGCCAGCTGCGCAGCTCCTCATCCAGATTGCCTACAACACAGCCCAGAACGATGGGCAGAATCGCGCCTACCAGCATCATAAAGGGGATTTCGGCGATGCCGGACATACCCAGCGCCACCATTGTGAAGAAAGGGCCGTCGTTGATGGAAAGGATCGAAACCGCGCCCACATCGGTCGAGTCGCCGAACTCACCGGCCAGAGCCGCGTAAAGTCCGCCGTTGGAGTTGGTAACTGCCGCAATAATCGCCAGAGGAGCAATGCCGAGGAAGCCGGTCGGTCCAAATATGGAGTTGACCAAAACGCCGAGCAGCGCGCCGAGTACAAATTTCACGGCAGTGAGCGTAACGCCTTTGAGCAGCGGCTGACCAGCCTGCTTGACGTTGATCTGCGCGCCGTTGCAGAATAGGAACACTGCAAGGATCGGCATGGCGCCGGTTTTCCAGAGATGGGACGAAAAGCTGCCGATCTCGAGAAAGGCGGGGAAGAACGTGTTGGTGAGAACACCCAGCAGCAATGGCACGATCATTAAGCCACCTGGTACTTTTTTGACAGTTTGCAAGATTTTCATTGGTAATACCCTCCATTTCTTATGTCACTGGCGTATCTACAGTATAAGCAAATAACGTGCCAACCTATAAGAAAGAAAAAAGGCGTGGAAATTGCAGCTATTGACAGGGAGTATCGCCCGCGCGTTTCATTGTGCATCTATGGGTTAAAATCTGAAACACAGGCAACGCCTGTGTTTCAGATTGTGTACATTGTGCGAGTGCCACTATACATCACACACTCATTTTCTTCAGCTTCCGCCACAGGGTGGTGCGGCTGATCCCCAGGCTATAAGCGGCGATCTGCATGTTTCCGCCCGCCGCTTCCACTGCCTCCAGAATCATGGTCTTTTCCATATCCTGTATATTCCTTGGCCTCGGAGCACTCGCACTGGTCTGTGCCGGCCCAGGTGTCGGGGAGCCGGGCTGCACCCGTTCTGATACAGTACCACGCAGCTCGTCGAAAGAGGAGAGGATCACGCTTTTTTCGATCATCCCTTCCAGCTCGCGCACATTGCCCTGATAGTCGTGGGTGCTCAGCAGCTGTCGAATAGGCTCTGTGATTTCCAGCGGCGGCTTATCATACAGCTCGGAGTACTTTTCCATGAACCACCGGGCAAGCACCGGGATATCCTCCCTGCGGCGGCCGAGGTCCGGTATGCGCAGCGTTAGGATGTTGATGCGGAAAAACAGGTCCTTTCGGAACTTTCCGTCCTGCACCAGCTTGCGCAGGTATTGATTGGACGCCGTGATCACGCGCACGTCAATGGGGATCATCTTGCCGCCGCCCACCCGCATCACCTGTTTTTCCTGCAGCACGCGCAGCAGGCGGCCCTGCAAGTCAAGGGGGAGCTCGCTTATTTCGTCCAGGAACAGCGTGCCCTTGTGGGCCAGCTCAAAGATACCCGGCTTTCCCTTGCGGTTTGCGCCGGTGAAAGAACCCTCGGCGTAACCGAACAGCTCGCTTTCGATCAAGGTGGGGGAGATGGCGGCGCAGTTGATCGCCACAAAGGGCCCCTTGCTGCGCGGCGAGGCGTTGTGGATGCTCTGGCAGAACAGCTCCTTGCCCACGCCGGAGCTGCCGCAGATGTGCACGGGGGTGTCGTACCGGGCGTATTTTTTCGCGGTCTCAATGCAGTTTTCGATCATCCTGCTGCAATACACAATGTCCTTGAACCGGTATTTGGCCACAAAGCCCTTTTCGCTGAGCTCAAGGCGTATCTTCTGTTCCAGCTTCTGCACCTCGGTGACTTCCTGAAAGGTGGCGACCGCGCCTTTGATCTCTCCCTCCACCAGGATCGGCACACGGTTTGTGGTGATACTAGAGCCGCCGACCTCCTGTAATTTGGAAAGCTGCGGGTGCTTGTCTCTCAGCACCTCCGGCAGGCGGGTAAAGGGGATGACCTCGGAGATCCTGCGGCCCACCGCCTGGTCCTTCGGCAGCGAGAAGATCTCCGACGCCCGTTTGTTGAACAGCGTGACAACCTCGTTTTCGTCGATGGAGATCACGCCGTCGTGAATGAAGTCGGTCATGGTGACCAGCTGCTGGGTGCGCTTTTTCTCCTCCTTGGTGGCGTACAGGATGCGCCGCGCCTCCTGTATGGAGTTGTGGATCGTTTCGCGGCGGGACTGGATCAGGATGCCGTTGCAGCCAAGCTGTTCGATGATCGGCATGACGTTGGAGTCGCCGATGTAGGTGTGGATACCCGACTGCTTGTGGTTCATAATGACGTCGTGGATGTCGCTTTCCTGCTTAATCTCGATCATGGTGATGCGCTGGCGGATGATCTTTTTGAGAAAGTCGAAGCCGTAGATCACGTTGTCGTAGCCCACCACCGCGATTTCCTCCGCCTCATCGCTCACTTTCTCGTAGCCCTCCACGATGTCGTAGGCGTCCACCTTGATCTCGACCACCGGAATGGAGCTGGACTGGCGAATCATGTGATAGGTGCCGCCGCGGCTTACAATGATCTTGGCCCCTTGGGCGATGGCCGCGTGGGCGCGCTTCGCCCCCTTGCTCAAATTGCCTTTCAGGACCTCTACGTTGTTGTACCGCCTATCCGCCACGATATCCCGCGCCAGGTTGTAGATATTGTCGATCGGTGCTATGACCACGATTTCTTTCATTGATAAGCTCCTACACCAATTTGATGTTACGCGGACAGAAAGCCTAGTGTTTTGCTGCATGCGTTTGAACTTATGGAACCGTCCGAACAATAGTTCAAACACTATAGTTTTTGCGCAACTGCGTACTACTCTATTTTTTTATCATGCATCGCCGCCCATGTCAACAAAAGCAATGAATTTTCTGTTTTACTATGAAACCGAATTCTAATTATGAAATGATTTTGTTGCATTTTGCACACAGAGGCGGACCACCCCGGGAGGCCTTTTGCGTGTGGCACGGTTTTTGCTTCTTGTATTTGCGTAATCAAAAATTGGAATGGGAGGTATTCTGCAATGAGCGCTGTATTGCATGTGCATGAAAAGGACAATGTTGTGACCTGCCTGCGCGCAATGAAAAAGGGGGAGAGATTTGAGGCCGGCGGCGAAACTGTCACCGTGGTGGACGACACCGCCATTTTCCACAAGCTCGCGATCGCCGACATCCCGAAAGGCCAGATTTGCTACAAATACGGCAGTGTGATCGGCGTAGCGGTGTCGGACATCGCAAAGGGCATGCATGTCCACGTCCATAACCTGGAGAGCACCAGGGGGCGCGGCGATAAAAAGAGCGTACAGGAGGGAAAGTAAGGATGACCATACAAGGCTACAAGCGCGAAAACGGAAAATACGGCATACGCAACCACGTGCTGATCCTGCCCACCTCGGTTTGCGCGACCCATGTGGCGGAACGGGTCGCGGCGCAGATTCCAGGGGCGGTGGCGGTTCCCAATCAGCATGGTTGCTGCCAGATCGGCGAGGACTACCACATTGCGGTGCGTACGCTGATCGGCTTCGGCGTCAACGCGAACGTGGGCGCGGTTCTCGTGGTGGGGCTGGGCTGCGAGGGGATACAGGCGGGCGAGATTGCCCGGGAAATCTCTGAATCCGGCAAGCCGGTGGAGTACATCGTAATCCAGGAGCTGGGCGGCACCACAAGCGCTGTCAAGCGTGGCGCGGACATCGCCGCCCGCTTTGCCATCGAGCTTTCCCTGCGGCAGCGGGAGCCCTTTGATATCAGCGAGATCATCCTGGGGCTGGAGTGTGGCGGCTCCGACCCCACCAGCGGCCTCGCGTCCAACCCGTCCATCGGATATGTCTCCACCAAGCTGGTGGATATGGGAGGCAGCAGCATACTGAGCGAGACAACCGAGGTGATCGGCGCGGAGCATCTGCTGGCCCAGCGCTTTGCGGACGAGGCGGAGTGCGAAAAGTTCCTGGCCATGGTAAAGGCCACCGAGGACCGGGCCATCTCCCTGGGCGAGGACCTGCGAAAGGGCCAGCCCACCCCTGGCAATATTGAGGGAGGGCTCACAACAATCGAGGAGAAGTCCCTGGGCTGTATGTACAAGGCCGGAACCTCGCCGTTTCAGCGGGCGTTGGCCTATAGCGAGCCTGTGCCGCCGGGGCAAAAGGGGCTCTACTTTATGGACACGCCCGGCCAGGACATCGATTCGATCACCGGCATGGTGGCGGGAGGCGCGCAGCTCGTGGTGTTCTCCACGGGCCGAGGCACGCCCACGGGAAGTCCCATCGCACCGGTGATCAAGATTACCGGCAACACGGACACCTACAACAAAATGCGGGAGGATATCGATCTGAACGCCGGGCGCATCATCACCGAGGGGGTCAAGCTGCCCGAAATCGGCGAGGAGCTCTTCGCACTGATGGTCGAGGTCTGCAACGGCAGGCACACAAAAGCGGAGGCCTTGGGACACCAGGAATTTGGCATATACCGCCTGACCGGCGCATTTTGAAGCTGTGTTCATAAAATAGAGCTTTAAAACTTAACGATTTAAAATCCGCCAAAGCGTAGTGCGCCCAATTCCCAGGCGCTTGGCCGCCTTGGTCTGGTTCATGTTCTCCTCCGCCAGCACCTTGTTTGCGACGTCAAATACGATGTCGTCCAGCTTCTGGTTCAGGTTGACGCGGCCGGACAGGGCGGAATCGGGCGCGGTCTGCCTGGTTTCGTTGCGCAGCAGGCCCCGCACGTCCTCGGTTTTGATGTAGGGGGTGTCGGTCATCGCAACCAGCTCGTCCAGCACCCGCTTGAACTGCTCCAGGTTGGACTCCCACGAAAACCCCTGAAGAAGCGACATGCCCTCGGGCTCCAGGCCGCTGATCTGCTTGGCGGTGGTGGTGTTGATCTCGTTCAAATACAGACTGGCCAAGCTGGGGATGTCGTGGATGCGCTGCCGGAGAGGGGACAGGCTGAAACTCAGGCACCCCAGCTTATTTTTCAAGTACAGGCAAAGCGGGTCGTCCTTGGCGGCCTCAATCTCGCTCATATAGGAAAAGATCAAGCGATTCTTTTTGCCCAGCTGGCAGCTTTCGATAAACGCGAACAGTTCGCCGCGTGTGGATTCCTTGATCTGTCCCACCGACTTGAAGAAAAAGGTGTTGCCGTTACTGTACAGCGGCGAATCAGGGCTTTCAAACAGATATCTCCAACTCTGCTGCCCCAGCGCGGCGCAGTCGAATATATAATACAGGCTGGTTCCCAGGCGGCTCATGCTGTAGGTCAGATCGGCCAGCTTGTCCTTGCCGGTGCCCCGCTCGCCCACGATCAGCACGGGCAGGTTCGATTTGCTGAGCCGCTCCGCCGCGGCCCTGATTTCCCGGTGGGTGTTGTCGCTGTAGAACGGGCTGAAAAGCCGCTTTTCCACATCCGCCCTGTTTTCGATGCGTATGCCATGGCCATGCGGCTTGCTTGCCCAGTCGGACTTGGAGATGGCAAAGCACACGCACGCCTCCCCACGGATCGTGCTCCTCTTGCCCACAATGATCAGCATGCGGCCGGAGACGCGCTTGAGCAGCCGTTGGTCGCCCTCCCCCAGAACCTGGGGGAGCATGTTTTTGGTGATCTTCAGATAGGCGGCGATTTCCTCCGGGGGGGCGCTGCTGAACAGGAACTGTCCGCTTGCGGAATGGATGATCAAAATTTGGTCGCTAATCTTCATGGAGTGGGCGTAGTAATGGTTTTCCCGCCGAAGCCCTGCGTGGTACCGGCACAAGTTCACGGCTTGATCCAGCGTGGCGGAGATGCTCTCGCTGCCGGAGGTAATCAGAATCGCGTGCAGGTCCACGCTTTTGGCGTAGGTGGTGGCGATCATGTCGCTCAGGATCATGAAATAGCCCTCCCGCTTGAGCATGTCCACACACTGCACGGCTTGCGCCTTGCTGTGGATTGTGAAAATGTCGATGTCAAACTTCAAGATGTCACAGAGCATGCGGGAAAAATTCGAGATACTCGGAAAGCCTACAATGGCAAATTTTCCGCTGCAATTCTGTGCCAGCTTGATCGCGCTCAGAATGTCGTAGTGGGTCAGGCTGACCTCCAGCAGCGGGATCGCTGCCACCTCCTTGATCATTTCGGCGGTCCCGCCCCTGGAAAGAATCACGTCGTAATCCGAAAGCTCCAGGCCCTTGACAATATCCACACCAGCCTGTAAATCGCCCACATGAGCCTCCAGCTCGATGTCGTCCCGTTGGCTCGCGATGCTTTCCAGCATGCTTTTCATACCCTCGTAAGGGGCGATGGCCAGCACCCTTACCTTATCCATCTGTGTCCCCTCCTAAAATATGGAGATAGTTTCCATTTGAAACAATTATACCACATTAAATTCCGAAAGCAACATCCGGGGAAATTAGTTTCTAATTGAAACAAAAATCGAATTGTGATAAATTGCCCCGTCCGGTGTATTCTATTATGATGTAGGCGGGGAAAATCAGTCAGGAGGATGAGTGGATGGGGAAAAAGATTCTGGGCATTACCATGGGCGATCCGGCCAGCATAGGCCCGGAGATATCACTGAAAGCACTTTCACACAGGGACCTGTATGAGCGTTGCGCACCGGTCATAGTGGGCGACGCTCGTGTGCTGGAGGTTGCCGCCAGGCGGATGGGATCGAAGCTGCGCGTCAACGCGGTGGAGTCGGTGTCGGAGGCATTGTTCACTTGCGGCACCGTGGACGTGCTGGACATGAAGCTGGTCGACCTGGCGAGCCTCGCCTACGGCCGGGTGTCGGCCCAGGCGGGGAACGCCGCCTTTCAGTATGTGAAACGGGTTATCGAGCTGGCCCTCGCGCAGGAGGTGGATGCCACGGTCACCAACGCGCTAAACAAGGAGGCCATCAACCTGGCCGGCTTCCACTACTCCGGCCACACCGAGATATACGCCGAATTTACCGGCACCAGGAAGTACACCATGATGCTCGCCCACGACGATTTGCGGGTTGTGCACGTGTCCACCCATGTCTCGCTGCGCGAGGCCTGCGACCGGGTAAGGAAGGACCGCGTGCTGGAGGTAATCCGCATCGCGGACCAGGCATGCAAAAAGCTGGGCGTCCAGCAGCCGCGGGTGGGTGTGGCGGGGCTGAACCCCCACAGCGGCGAAAACGGCTTGTTTGGCCGCGAGGAGCTGGACGAGATCGCCCCGGCCGTAGAGGCGGCCAATGCGGAGGGCATAGCGGCGTCGGGGCCGGTTCCGCCCGACACGATTTTTTCCAAGGCCAGGGGCGGTTGGTACGACATCGTGGTGGCCATGTACCATGACCAGGGGCACATCCCCCTGAAGCTGGTGGGGTTTGTGTATGATAAGGCCAAGGGAAAGTGGGATTCGGTTGCCGGTGTAAACATCACGCTGGGGCTGCCGATCATCCGAACCTCGGTGGACCACGGCACGGCGTTCGACCAGGTGAACCAGGGAACGGCGAAAGAGATTAGCCTTGTAAACGCGATCGACTACGCGGTGCGGCTCGCGGAAAACCAATAAAATAAAGGCGGGAAACGGGAGAGACTATGAATCGCTACTTAATTATTGCAGATGATTTCACAGGCGCCAACGACACGGGCGTCCAGCTGACAAGAAGGGGCATCAGAACCAGCGTATCCCTGATGCCGCAGGGCATTGGGGACGATCGGAATTCCCATGTGCTTGACACCGAGTCCAGGGGGCTGTCCGCGAAAGCGGCGGCGGACAAGGTCGCCTCGATGATCCGGCCTTTGGACTTTGCCAAATTCGGACGTGTCATTAAAAAGGTGGACTCCACGCTGCGCGGCAGCATTGCGGCCGAGATCAAGGCGGTGGACACTGCTTTCGCAAGTGAGCTGATCGTGTTTATGCCCGCCCTGCCCGCCCTGGGCCGCACCACCGTGGATGGCATGCACCGGCTTGGGGGGGTGCGCATCACCGAAACCGAGCTGGCGAAAGACCCCAAAAACCCCGTGACGGACGATCACCTCGTGTCTATACTGAAAGGCGTTTACGACGAGGAGATCGGTCTGGTCACAATCGCACAGATTCGCGGTGGCGACCTTGCGCTGGACGGCAAGCGGATCTGGGCGGCGGACGCGGAGACGAATCAGGACATGCAGCAGGTGGTGGCGGCAGCCCTCGCCACCGGAAAAAGGGTGCTATGGGTCGGCACTGCCGCCATCGCCGACAATCTGCTGGAGATGGAGGCCTGCCTGCAGCCATCCATGGCGCTGGTCACAAGCGTGAGCGACGTGTCGCGCGGGCAGGTGCGCCACTGTGAGGAAGCCGGTGTAAAGCTGGTGACCGTGCCTGTTCACGAGCTTCTGGGCGGGGGGGATCAAGGTATCTACGCGGCGCGGACGCTGGAGCTGCTTGGGGAAAGGAAAGACGTCATCCTGCTCTCCTCCTCCTCCTACGATAGGGACGAGATCGCGAAGAACGACGCGGCGGGCGAAAGGCTGGGCATGGACCGCCACCAGGTCGGCGAGGCCACCCAGCGGCTCATGGCCGGGATCGCCAGGAGTGTCATCGAGCGGCAGAGGATATCGGGCCTGTTCCTGACAGGCGGCGACACCGCCATCGGCTTTTTCGAGCAGGTGGGCGCCAGCGGCTCGGAGATTTTGGGGGAGGTGAGCACGGGAATCCCGATGATGAAGCTCAACGGCGGCGTGTTCGACGGGCTGAAGGTCATCACGAAAGCGGGCGCATTCGGCAATGCGGACGCCATCGCCTACGCGCTCAGAAAGCTAAAGGAAATCCCCTGCGTCATGTAGTACACCAGACACAATAAGGCGCGCAGGGCCGTCCGGAGAATCTGGAGAGGCCCTGCGCGCCTTACCTTTTTGCGCCTATTGGCGCGAAAAAAGCCTGCGTTTATAGCTGGTTAACTTCAGTGCACAAAGTCACTGCTTGTGGCGTGGCCCCAATGCATGGCTCCCCAATTGGGGGAGTAGGGGTGATGCTGGTGATAGAGATGGCAGGTCCCGTTCAGAAAGATGCATCCGTTTGGATCGTTGATCCAGTAGGCGGGGACCATAAAGTGATAGGTCTGCCTATATTTGCCCTGCATGGCGGTAGCCGACGCGTCCACGGAGCGCTGGGCTTTCTGCAGCCGTTCCTGTGATGTGTCATGAATCCTCCTGGGTGCCCATGGTGTGTGGGAGGCGTCGAGGCGCTTCCCGGGGCGGCATGTTATCATTATGTTATCATGTGGGGAAAGCGGTGCGGCAAACCTCGAGGCGCCTGTGGTCACGCGGAGGAACCCTCTCAAATTGTATAGTCGGTTAATTTAACAATGGCAAGAGGAAAAGTAGCACTCAACCGCCCATTGGATATTAGGGAATCGCCTCAAGTTGTCGCAAAGCCACTTTTTCAAGTTAGCCCACGATTTT
>Ga0153938_1001204_pt1 | contig 10284 bp, 9 predicted proteins | sample TSNY022MetaG_FD_104740 | JGI IMG/M metagenome (GOLD analysis project Ga0153938, IMG submission 104740) | Attine ant fungus gardens microbial communities from New Jersey, USA - TSNJ022 MetaG | ecosystem: Host-associated > Fungi > Mycelium > Unclassified | place: USA:New Jersey: Brendan T. Byrne... | reverse complement strand
TGTGCCACGGGTTGGCATGTCGCTCATGCCGCGACGGGCAGTTACTTTTGGAGGAACAAAAGTAACCAAAATTCCCACGGGGGAGGGCCCCCGTGACCCCCCTGCACTTTGGGTAGCTGTTTTTCGTAATCTTGTGGTAGTTCAGAGGTATCTACGATATTTAAATAGGGGCTCCGGCCCCTAAATCCCCCGCTTAAGGACTTCCAGTCCTTAAGAATCCAGTATTCCTTGGCAAATGCTATTGACATTATGGCAAACACGATAGTCAGATATTTTATTTGAAAGCGGCGCGGCTTATACAATTCCATTTAAAAACATTCCATGTTTTTAAATGGAATTGTTCTAATTGTTCTCCAGGCGGCGGCGTAACGCAAAACGGCTGATTCCCAGCAGCTCCGCGGCCCTGGAGTGGTTACCCTGGCAAAGGTCTAACGCCTGGCGGATATAGAACAACTCCAGGCGCTCCAGCTCCCGGGGCAGGTCAAGGGGGCGGCTCAAATCGGCCAGGGGCCAGGCCGGGGCGTCCGCAGGCAAATGCTTCGGCTGTTTGCCGCCCTCCCCCACCGGCTGCCCGTTATGCTCCAAAAGCTCGCCGTCACAAAATAAAACCGCCCGCTCCAGCACATTTTTCAGTTCGCGCACATTGCCCTTCCACTCATGGTGAAGCAGCTCCTCCAACAGAGTTGGCGCAATCTCACGAACATTTTTGCCCAGCTTGCGGTTAAAATTTTGCAGGTAAAAATTACAAAGCAAAGCGATATCCTCACTCCGCTCCCTAAGGGGCGGTAGGTGGATTTGCACCACATTCAGGCGGTAAAACAAGTCCTCTCGAAATTTCCCTTCCTTAATCGCCTGCTCCAGCGGGCGGTTGGTGGCCGCGATCACGCGGACGCTTACCTCCAGGTCGGTCAAGCCGCCCACACGCTTAAATTTTCGATCCTCCAGGAAATTCAGGAGCTTTACCTGCATATTCAGCGGCATTTCGCCAATCTCATCCAGGAACACGGTTCCGCCGTCCGCAAGGTCAATGAGGCCCTTTTTGCTTTTATTCGCGCCGGTAAAGGCTCCTTTTTCATAGCCAAACAGCTCGCTTTCCAAAAGGTTATCCGGGATAGCGCCGCAATTTATCTTCACCAGCGGGAAATCCCGGCGGCCGCTTTTGCTGTGTATCTGATTGACCACAACCTCCTTTCCGGTGCCCGTTTCCCCCCGCACCAGCACATCCACATTTTCCTGCCGCGCCAGCACCTCAATCTGCCGTTTGATTTGCTGTAGCGCCGGGCTCTCCCCCACCAATTGCGGCGGCTCGCCGGAAAGCAGCGCGATATGGCGGCGGCTGTTGAGATGATCCAAGGCGCGGCGGATGGTGATATCAATCACATCCACGTCGAAGGGCTTCTGCACATAGTCGTAAGCGCCGCGCCGCACCGCCTGCACCGCCTGGGAGACGGAGCCGTAAGCCGTAATCATGATGACCTGGATATCCCCGTCCAGCTTTTTGATGGTCTCCAGATAATCCATGCCGAAGCCGTCGCCCAGCTGATTGTCCAGCAAAACCACGGCGGGCTTGATTTGCTCGGCCAGCGCCAAGCCTTCCTCCATTGTTTCCGCCACCCATACCTGATAGCCCAGATCCTGCAAGCCCTCCCGCAGGGAAACGCGGATCAGATATTCGTCGTCAATCACCAATACCCGGTATTTCATCGCTTCACATCCTATCGCTGAAAGGTCATTACAATCCGGGTGCCCTGGCCGGGCTCGCTTTGCCAGGCCAGGCTGCCGCCGTTTTGTTGCAGCAGCTGCTCCACAATGGGCAATCCCAATCCACCGCCGCCTTCCGATGATTTTTGCAGCAGCGCCAGCTTTTGCTCCGGCATACCCAGGCCGTCGTCCTCAACGGTCAAATGCAGCTGCTGCCCGTCCTGCCACGCCTTTAATACAATATGGCCGCCGCTTTGAATCGCCTTGATGCTGTTGTTTATCAGATTGATGAATATCTGCTTTAAGGCGGAGGCGTCGGCATAAAGCCGCGCCTCGGGCCCGGCTTCGGCCCGCATTTGGATATGGCTGTTTTCAGCCACCTTGGCATAGAGCAATAACAGCTCCTCATAAAAGCCGGGGATGTCAATTAAATCCTTTTTCACCTCGCGGCGGCGGCTCAAATCCACCAGATTTTCCACCAGCAGATTGATGCGGTCAACCTCCCCGATGATGCTTTGGCACAGCTGCCGGTCTGTCTCCCGGTCCAGCCGCTTCCCCACCACCTGCACGCTGGCGCGGATACCGGCCAAGGGATTGCGGATCTCATGCGCCAGATTGGCCGCCAGCTTGCCCGCGTAGACCAGCTTATCATCCTGATGCGCCCGTGCTTCCAGAATCTTTTTATAGGTCACGTCGTCCAGGGTACACAAAACGCCCCAGGGCAGCTGGTTTTCATCCGTTAGCCGCCAGATGCCCAGTTCAATTTCCAGCGTTTTCTGTTCCCCGTTCACCAATTGGAGGGGATCATAAAAGAGCTTGGGGGCGGTAATATATTGCTGTAACAATTCCGCCAGTGTTTGGCCCTCATACCGGTAATCCGTTCTGGCCAGCAGTTTTTTGGCGGCGCTGTTAATCAGCAGCACCTGCCGCTCCCTGCCATAGGCCACCACGGCGATGGGCAGGCTTTCCACAATGGTCTCGTTCAGCAGCTTTACCCGCACTATGCTGGCATTGTAGCTGTGGATATTGTTGAGCATGCGGTCAAAGCTTTTGGCTAGGTCACCGATTTCATCCCGGCGTGAGGCAAACTCCAAATTCAGCTCCGGCGTGCCCTCCGGCCGTTCGCTTACCGCTTTGCAGGCGGAATTGAGGCGGCGCAGCGGCGTGGCAATATTGTCGGTAATCATAATGCTGGATTGGACAATGATTAACATCAGGGCAATGGTCGCCAGGATCGTATAGCGCTGCTCCTCAATCAAGCCGACTGTGAACCGGGTTTGATCTATGTAATACCGGGCGCTCCAGCCCGCCAGGTTATTGCGGCTCTCCTGAATCAAACGAAGGTTTTTGGGGGGATTAACGCCATGTCCCACCGGACTTCCGTCCGCGTCATAAAGGTAAACGCCCTCCTGCTGAAAGCCGGCGTATTCTTCATAGAGGCCGGTAAGGCCCTGCCGCCGGTACTGGTCATCCATCTCCAGCTGCAAATAATGCAGCAGGCTTGCGGCGGCCTCCTGCTCGGCGGCAATTTTGAAGTGGTAGCTGGAATAATAAAGGATGCCGCCAAAGGCCAGGGTGGCAATGATGGTCATCAGCAGGAAGGGCGCCAGGATTTTCTTCTCAATATCCCAGCGCAGCTTAATCCGCATCAGGCTCACCCTCCTTCCAGGTGAAACGGCAGCCCAGCCAATAGCCGCCAAAGGAAAGCAGGGTTGCCGGGAACGCCGGATGCACCGGCAGGATACCGGCATAATAGATGGGATAAAAGATCATAATGGCCAATGCCCCCACAATGAAGCAGGCCCAAACCCCCTGGCGCGTTGATTTGCGGTAAAGCAGCGTGCCATAAAACGAGGGGAAAAGCATCACACCCAGGATGCCCCAAATATCCCCGCCATAGGAGAGCAAATTATCCGGCGGGCGCAGCGACAGCAGGAGCGAGCAGGTTCCGCCGATTATAATCCCCAGGCGGGACAGCGTAAGCAGCCGGTATTCGGGTATCGGTTTTGTGCTTACATTGTTGACAATATCATAAGCGAAGGAGGTGGCGATTAGCAGCAGCTGCGAATTGGCAGTGGAAACACAGGCGCCGATGATGGCAAACAGGAAAAATCCGCTTAAGGGGGAATAGAGGAGATTGTTGATAACATAAACAAAAACGTCATCCGCGCTGTTCACTGCTGCAAGGGTGGGAAAAAGCACGCGCATCCCCAAGCCGATCAGCAGCAGGGCGGCATAAAAAATCAGCAGATAGGCCAGGGAGGCCAGCACCGTCCGGCGGGCCGTTTTAGAATTGCGCGCGGAAATCAGCCGGATGGTATACTGGGGGTTGGCGGCTAACCCCAAGCCCCAGCCAAAAAACATGCTGATGCTCATCAGCGGCGTAAAATTATTTTTGCCGAATAAATGAAACAGGTCGCCGGGCTGATTGGCATAGCCTACGCCGCTGTGCGCCACCGTGCCGATCTGCCCGACCTGCCGGTAGATTTCCCGCGGGCCTCCGGCGGCCCCCACCACAACGGCGAAAATAATAATCAAGCCTATTGTCAGGGCCACAATGTTAAAGGAATCTGTGCGCGTTACGGAGCGGTAACCGCCGAAGGTAGCATAAAGTATGAACAGGTAAATCATCAATGCGCCCGCCAGGTAAGGAATATCAAATAAATTGGCCACCACCAGGCCAAAGCCCTTGATCTGAATCACCAGATACAGCACATAAACCAAAATGATAACGGCTCCCAGCACTACCTGCAACCACTTGGATTGATAGCGCTTGGCAAACAATTCGGGGATGGTCAGCACATCATGGGCATAAAGGCGGTCGCTGATAAAATACAGCAGCAACGCGCCGCACATCCAGGGAATCACCGAATACATCAGGGGGGCGTAGCCGCTTTCAAACACATTGCCGGTGAAGCCCAGAATCGTGGCCGCCGAAATCCAGGTGCCCACAAAGGTTAGGGTGCTGCTCAAGAGGTTCAGCTTGCGCCCGCCTATATAAAAGTGGCGCAGGGTATCATTTTCCTGCAAACGGCTTTTCCCCACAACTAATAAAAGCACGGAATACACGCAAAAATACAGCAGGTAAATTATAATTTTACTGGTAAACATAAGCGCCCTTCCCCTATACGCAGGAATTTTGCGGCAATGAGATTTAATCAGCTGAAATAAGTATATATTTATTTCCCAAGTATGTCCATAGAATTTAAGGCAAAAAACCTTTTCCTGCCATTTATTCCACCGAGGCAGGATGGCCGCGCGTCATATAGGATAGCTTATGTTCCGATATGCTAAGCTGAACGGCAAGGATTAATTCTAAAGCCTTTAAAAAATTACAGGGCGGCGATTCTCTCGCCACCCCGTTTTTTTATTGAGGATCTATTCCAGCGCCGCAAGGAAATCCTTGTGATTCATCACCTTTCCAATTTTAGGGAAAATAACCTCCTCCGCATAGCTCTGTTCACGTTCGGTGTCGGTTGCGGTACAATCTCCAATCACGATGACGCGGTAGCCCTTGTCATATGCGGAGCGGGCGCTGGACTCCACGCACCAGTTGGTATGGAAGCCGGTAAACGCAACGTACTCAATCTCATTGGCCCTCAACAGGTAATCCAATGCGGTGGAATGAAACGCGTCCAACGTCTTTTTGCCTTCTATGACGATATCTCCCTTTTGCGGAGTAAGCTCGTCAATGATTTCCGGGCCGGGCGTACCCCGCAGCCAGGCGCCGGTACCCCAATCCGCCTCCATGTCGATTTCAATACCCCGCAAGCCCTCATAGCCGGGGCCGCCCTTTTTCAGCTCGGGAAAGCCTTCTTCAAAGGAGTGGAACGGCACATAAAAGATTTTTTCGACCTTGCCCCGGGCATTTTCAAGAAGCGCCTGCAAATTGGCGATTACATGACGCTCCGCCAGCTGCTCCTTGATATGGGCGTACATGGTGCCTCCCTCCGACAGAAAATCGTTTTGAGGCTCGATTAAGACAATCGCGGTTTTCTCCTTTGGAATTTTGTAGCCTGCCATAAAAATCTTCTCCTTTATAATGTATTTAGATGTAACACCATCTACAACTGTTTTGGGACAGTTTTCAAGACGCCAATGCTTCTCAAATCACATAATGCCGGGCAGCAGCGTAACAGTTTGGGGAAAAAAAATGCAGATCAGCAGGACGGCAATCATTGCCGCGAGAAACGGCATGGAGCCGGAAAAAATCTCCTCAACGGTTATGTCCTCGGCGCCCTTCATCCCATGCAGCGATGCTTTAACGGTATAAACATTCATCCCAAACGGCGGCGTAATCAGCCCGCACTCCACCGCGATAATCATAACGATGCCAAACCATACCAGATCATAGCCGAAACCGGAAACAATCGGCACCATCAGCGGGATGGTCAGCAGCAAAATCGAGGTGGAATCCAGCACACAGCCCAATGCCAGCAGGACAAGCATAAATATCAGAATAATCATAACCGGCGGGACATCCAAGCCGTTTATAAATTTGCTCACCATATTGATGACGCCGCCCATTGACAGGGTTTTGGAATAAGTGGAGGCTGAAATCAGCAGAATCAACACGCTGCCGGTGGTGGATGCCGCCGATAGCAGGGTTTCCCACATGGTTTTTACGTTGAACTTCCCCTTGATAATCACGATGAGGAACGCGCCGAACGCTCCTACGCCCCCCGCCTCGGTTGGCGTAAAGAATCCCATCCAGATGCCGCCCAGCGAAACGACGATCAGTAACACGATCGCCCATGGCTTTAACACGATTTTCCAGAAGTTTTTACGTTCCTCCTCGGTGAGCGGCTCCGCCTTGGGAATATAGTCGGGATGCCGCCACGCGATAAGCAGTATCGTTATGATGAACGCGGCGGTCATAATCAGCCCGGGAATCACCCCCGCCACAAAAAGCTTACCGATGGAGGTGTCCGCCTGGGATCCGTAAACGATCATCAGAAGGCTCGGGGGAATCAGCATGCCCAGGATGGCCGAGCCTGAAATGATGCCCACAGCGGTTTTGCGGTTGTATTTAAGGCGGGTCATCTGCGGAAGCGCGATTTTTGTGAACACCGCCGCGGAGGCTATGGAAACGCCGGTGATGGCGGCAAATATGGCGTTGGCAATGACCGTGGCAATACCTACGCCGCCGCGCACGCGCTTGAGCAGAAGGCCGGCGGAATCGAACAGCTCCTGGCTCGCGCCGGACAGGTTGGCCAGCAACCCCATCAATACAAACAGGGGGATGACGCCGAACATGTACTGGCGGATAGCGCCCCAGGCCGATTGGCTTAACACGTTCATCGCTGTGGAAAACCTGCCGGTAATCAGAAACACGCCAACAACGCTGGTAAACATCAGGGATGTGCTTAACTGGATGCCGGAAAGGATCAAAATCATAAGAAGAACAAGTGTAATAACGGCAATCATTCCCGCGCTCATATTGCGTTTCCCCCCTCCGGGATGGCACTTTCCGGTCTTTTTTCGTCATCAAAGGCATCGGGGTGTTTCAGCTTGATAAGGTTCTTAATTGTTTGAAACATAAACTCAATAACCATCAAGGCCGAGCCCAGAATGACGGAAAACCGTCCCGGAACGGTGGGAATACGCACCGAGCCTGCTATTTCGGCGTCGTTGATGGCAAGCGCCTTGGTAAAATTACCCCAACTGGACTGGATAATCAGCGCAAACACCACAATGCCGATGATGCCAGCTATAATGTCAATGATGCATTTGCCGTTATGGCCCACCTTGTCATAAATCAGGGTAGTCCTTACATGGGTACCTCTCATGAGGACATAGGGTATTTCAAGGAAGCAAAGGATGATGATACAGTTGCTTACAATTTCCGAGACGCCCTGGAACGGATGATTTAGCAAGGTGCGGGAAACAACGTCCGCCGTTATCAGCACCATCAGGACAAAAACCATGAAAGCGGTAAATGCGTCGATCAACGTCAGAAGCTTACTGTACGCGCTGTCGATTTTACGAAAAACCAGCAATTTTATCTCCCCTTCCGGTGTGGCCGAGTGCTTGCTTGCCGCTTATTCAATCACCCAGTCACGAACCCTCTGGATTCCGTTCTCCTCAAGCAACTCGTAGTACCGGCCCACGATTTCAGCGCCGGGATACCCTGATTCATCAAGCCGTTTTACCGCGCCGTTGACGATATCCGCAAGGCTGGCGGCCCATGCGATCTGTTCTTCACGGCCCAGTGTGGCGACCTTTACGCCATTAGCCTCCATAAACGCCAGATCCTCGGCGTGCACCTTGCTGATGTATTCGGACTCATATTCCAGATAACCTTCGCCAACCTCTACGAGGATTTGCTGAACTTCGGCGGGCAGGCTGTTCCATGAGTCCATATTGACGGTAATCGCGTTGAAGGGAAGGGCGTTGAAGTTAGCATCCAGATAATACGGCGCAACCTCGTATACCTTCAGGTTGATGCAGGAGTGGGTCGGCTGTATCGTGGCATCGCAAACGCTGGTTTGGAGGTTTTGATAGGTATCGTTCAGGCTTGTCTGCACACCCACCGCGCCGGAGCCTTCGATCCAGGCAAGGTTAATGCCGGCGGCGCCGATTTTCGCTCCGCTGATGTCACTGAGGGATGTAACCTCCTTCTTGCTGTAAAAGCCGTATTGGTCGCACACGCCAAGGCCCAGATATTTCTGGTTGTATTTGGTTTCGTAATCGGTAGCCAGCTGCGGGTATTCCTTCAGCAGCTGCTCGTAGACCTTTGCGGCTACTATCGGATCCGGGCAGGAAAAGGGCATGCTGTACACCATTGTCTGAAGCGGCAGACGGGACGCCTCAAACACCAGGATGGTACAGCCGATATCCACAAGGCCGCTTTCAACGCCTTCCAGCTCGTTGCCCAGTGAAATTACGGAGCCGCCGTAGGATTTTACCCACTCAATGGAGTAATCGGTTTCGTTTTCGACCCGCTCGGAAACGTTCTTCACAAAGAAATCTTCCAGCGCCGCAATCCAGGGGTTCGATTCCGAATGGCCGGAGCCGATGCGCAGCGTGATAGAGGTTTTTTCCGCGGATGGAGCGGCGCCGCCTTCAGACGCGGAAGAAGCCGCGGGCGCGGAACCACCGGAGCTTTGAGGCGCGGAGCCGCCGCATGCGGTCAGAGAAGCTGTGAGGGCCAACGCAAGAACCGTTACCAGGGTTTTTGAGAAAAACTTTTTCATAATACGAGTCCTCCCTTTTGCCACATTTTTTTGATTCAGGGGCTTGCAATGATTGGATATTGGATATGGTATACAGTTATCATTTTATGCAAAGTACATTAAAAGTCAATATTTATTTTAAAAATTGTATATATTGACAAAGAATTAGGCTTCGGAATAGCCAAACTGCCGTATTGGCGAAGGTTGACAAGATATTATGATAATGTTATGATTGAAGTGAAAATGTGTGTTAGAAGGATAAAATTATGATTGATGTTACCAATTCCACCGAATCCCCCATTGCCTCCCAAACCGTATCGGACAAAGTTTACCAGTGGATCAAAAACGCGATTATAAATGGAGATTTTAAGCCTGGCGAGCGTATTGTGCAGGACGATCTTACTAAATATCTGCGGGTGAGCCGCACCCCGGTGCGCGATGCCTTGCAGCGTTTGAGTACAGAGAAGCTTGTGGTCATCACGCCTTTTCATGGCGCGGAGGTTTTCGCGCTTTCCAAAAAAAGCCTGGATGAAATTTACGAGGTTCGCATTCTGCTGGAAAGCTTTGCCGCGCAGAATGCTTGCGAATTTATCACTTTTGATGAAGTTGCCGAGCTGGAGCGCATCAACAACCAAATAGCGGAAAACAAATTTTCCCATCAGCAGTACATGCAGCTGGACAGGGAATTCCACAGCCTGCTGTGCCGCACGGCAAAATCAGACTATATCATGGAGATTTTAACCGCCGCATGGGATAAAAGCGATCCCTATAAATCCATTTATTACACCTTGCCCGGAAGCGCCGACCACACAATTGCCGAGCATGCCGAGATTATCGACAGCATCCGATCCAGGGACAAGGCTGCCTTGGAACGGTCGATCCGGCTCCATCTGACGGATGTGGTGGACACGATTTCCCGGCTTTCCAAAGCGTTTAAATATAATAACATTTAAATAAAACGACGTTGTAATTGCAATAGAAATGTTTACCGGAACCCCGGCAAACCCTCAGGGCTTGCCGGGGTTCCGGTTATTATGTCCACAACGCATAGAGATTTCCTCGAAATTATGTGAAATATATTCTTGACTTTAATTTTCAAGAGTGCTAGTATGGAATTGGATATTGGATTATGTATACAATAATTTGGGAGGTTAAATTATGAGCCTTACGATACGGCCTATTAATACCGGTTTTGTTACGACTATTCCCAAACAATATTTGTATCATCACTCCACCGTATCCTGCCTGCCGCATATTCCGGATCAGCGCATAGAAATGCCCTGCTTCACCTATCTGGTGGAGGGAGGCGGGAAGCTGCTTCTGGTGGATACCGGCATGGCCTGGACAGAACGCGCCACAAAATACCACCACCCGGGCTCTTACCAGCCCGAGGGCATGTCCATTGTGG
>Ga0153938_1001202_pt1 | contig 10291 bp, 6 predicted proteins | sample TSNY022MetaG_FD_104740 | JGI IMG/M metagenome (GOLD analysis project Ga0153938, IMG submission 104740) | Attine ant fungus gardens microbial communities from New Jersey, USA - TSNJ022 MetaG | ecosystem: Host-associated > Fungi > Mycelium > Unclassified | place: USA:New Jersey: Brendan T. Byrne... | reverse complement strand
GAGTATTATAGTAGCACATATTTCACATTTATCTTCTAAGCTTTCATTATTTAATATGGAGCATGCAAATCTTATAATATTTTCTCTTATGTTTATAACTGGTATTACAATACTCTTTCCTATAATCCCCACTCTTATCACCGCTTTTCTGTTTTATTGTAAATCATACACTATCTACTTTGAAAAGCTCTTAAATTAGTTCAGAGTGTTTTATAAATGTTCATCTTGTATTTATATTGCTCTAGTATGCCGATTATCTGTTTATTCATCTACAAGCAATTTACCCACAATATCACCCACAATCACCCATAATCACCCACACTTTTCACTACTCATATTTCTTCAAATTTTTACCTACCAAAAAATTTTACTCCTAAATGTACTACTAATTTTACTTGCACTGCATACTCAAAAATTTATCAGTCTTTAACTATATTTACTCTCACTAACTTCCCAACACTAAAATTACCATTTAAATTTTATGCATATCTGGTTACTATTATGTATAATAAAAATAAAAGGATGCCGTAGTTAATATCTACACCCTTTTATTCATATTAAGTACTTTTAGGCTCTATAAGTTTATACCTATAAATCCACAATTTATTTTAATGTCATTTCTTATATAAAGTAACATGTCATCACACATATAAATGCCATTTTTTAAAGTTAGCTTGACAGTTTGTCCTGCATCTAATAAACTCTTGATACACTCTATTTCCTTAATGTTCAATCCTCTTATTTTTTCGTTGACAGTGTTTATAGAATCTAGAGTATTCCCATCATACTCTTCTGTACTAAGTATGTCCATCAAAGTATTAATTCCAATACCTTTCATTTCAACTTTCTTTAGCATATGTAATATCTTTTTATCTTCCTTATCTATTATAACCTTAAACTGTCCATACCTATTCTCATAATACACCAATACACCAATCAGCTTACTGCATTTTATTGACCGCTTGTTAACAGTATATTCTTCATATAAAGAAGTATACCCAATTATATAACTTTTCTTTAGTATTATTGCCATGTTTTTATGAGCTTTTACAAAACTATAATGTTTAGACTCCATATCTCTTGATGTTGGATAGTATTTACCAAAAACTGGCTTCACAGTGTTGTCATATCTAGCTGTTACTGTTGCATCTGAAGAAAGTCCAATGTTCTGATATCTTCTGTATAGTTTATAATACTCTTCTCTATCGTAATTTATTTCCTTTTCGTTTACTATAATTTCAACATAGCTCTTTGGAGATACTGTTATACGTCCTTTATTATCTATATTAGCATTAACTGCCCCATTTTTGTTAACTATGCTTATTAATTCCTCACCACTTAAATTATTTATTGTATTCCCATCTTTATCAATGATACAGTAAACACTTCTTTCGTTATGCCTTATTATTTTATACACATATACTCTGTTACCATTGAACATTCTTATGGAAAACCCTTTGCCTTTCAGTTCTCCACCAAATGCTTCTATATTTTCAATATACTTAGAGTTCTCGATAACATTCCTTCTAGCTAACTTCATTTTTGTCTTTTTATCAACATCTACTATAAAGTATAAATTACTTTTAATCTGTACATTATACAAAAATAACATAGTGAAACCCCCTAAATATATTTTTACTTACTATATTTAACTGCTTGTTTATAGGCATTAAAATAGTGAGAGTTTACGTATCTGATTTACTGTGTAAACTCTCACTAACCTTATTAATCTGCTAATCCTTGTCCTTGTATCTGCCCTCTCTTAGCTAGCCTCATACTTCCGTATATACCCCCAGCTATTAACATGATTGGCATACCTATAATTAACCCTAATCCATAAGCTCCCACTCCAACTGCTGTGTATTTACCAAGTTTTCTAGCTGTTGGACTATTTGATACCATATCTTTTGTTGAAGCTGCCAACTTAACTGCTTTACTTTTTAACTTCTTATCTGATCTGATATTATCATGTCTCAATAAGCTTTGAGAATTTATTACATTTCTAACATCCGCTTCTTCATTAAGTTTGTTTACTGTTTCCTGAGAATTTTCTATACTATCTCTATTTATTGTAACATTCTTTCCAGTATACGGATTGTTAAAACTGATATTGATCAAATCTGGTTCAATTTCAAATACTTTAACTATAGCATTTCTTCCTAGTTGATTTACTCTTATCATTTCACACATCATTTCTCTAGAAAGTATTAAGTACTGTATATGCTTACATTTTTTAAATAAGTATTTAAAATCTATGATATCTATTAACTTCTTAGTTTCTCCAAACAGACCGTTAGTTATCAAGTTACGATTGTCTATCTGTATAGTGTCACTCTTAATTGCTAATGTCCTTACTTTAGATAGATTTATTCCATTACTCTTAATTCCAAGTAAAAACTCTTTAAAATCTCGCTTATCAGCGTAATCTTGACCTCTTAGTTCAGCCACTTTTCTAGTTAGTGTTGGTCTCGAAAAACTAAAATCACTTTTGAAAGCATTTCTAAAGTTTGCACTCTCATAAGTTCTGTTATCAGCACCATCCAAATCAGCTTGAACATTACCTAAATTGTCTACTTTGAAGGAACTCTGATTGCTGTTCTGTCCTAATAATACTTTTATTAACTCTCTGGCGTTTCTAAACTGTTCAGCTTGCTGTCTTATTATCTCTTCTTCAGACAACCCCTCGTCAGAAAGTGTATCTTCAGATAATCTATTAAGTTCTTCCAATCTTCTGTTAATGTCATTTGTCTGTGCTTGATTCGTTGAACTTCCATTATATAAATCCTCTAAATCTCTCATGTTCTCAGAATTTTCAATGTCGTTCTCTAAGAAACTTATTGGCTCATCACTAATAACTTCTGTATCGTTTAAGAAATCTGAAAATCTATCTTGAAAATTCCGATCAAATTCAGAAGGCTCACTGTTAAACCTTTCATTTCCTAAATTATTTTCTTCATATCCTTCAAAATCGAAACTATTGTTGTTGCTACTACTATTACTTCCACCACTCACATACTGCGTATCTTCAAATTCTTCCAATCCACTATCAATTTCTTGATATTGTTCACTTCCATCATCTGATGTATTACTACCACCGTTCATTTGCATATATTCATTAAAATTGAGTAATTCCCCAACTTTAATGAAACCAAAATCACTAAAATCATATAAGTATTCTTCTACGCTTCCATACTTAGATGATAGTCCTAATGTATTAAATAATTTTGATAGGAACTCGTATCCATACTGCAGTCTCCTTTTTATTTCAGTTTCATTTTGATTGCAATATGTTCCTACTAAACCTACAAATCCGGTCCCAGCGTTTACTCCATACTTATTGTCTCCAGGAAGTATTTGACGACAATTGCTTTCGTACTTGTTCAATACCCTGTTTCTATACTGCTCATCGGATTCATTTTGGTTTTTTGGCTTATATCCGTATGTCCTACCCATACCTTTTGTCCAGCACGGATCATAAATATCATCTGTATTTAACGTAAGGAATGGTTTGAAAAACACAGCTTCTGTATCCTTACTTGTTTGTGCTCCCTTTACTATACAAAAGAATCTGTTTTCTTTCACATATTTAAGCTGATTTTTATACTCTGTATTTTGTTTCAATCCACCTAATGCGTACTGCCCTATCTCATTACCTTTACCTAAAACTTTTCGCATTGTACCAGCTTTATTAATTAATCCTAACAATGGCTTTTTGCCTTTACTTGTTTGTACCTCAAAATTCTTCCAAGTTCCGGCATCTGTATTCTGGCAAATCCATACAGTAAACAAGGAAGATTTTCTACCAGTTGTATTAATATAAGTTGTTAAGTTGTTATTAACATCATCAATAAACTCCATGACTCTTTGAGCGTAATTGTATATTTCACTCTCTGGCTCATTTTTTCTTGGAGCTTTGATTGAACTTAGTCTCTCACCTAAACTGGCTAAATTACTTTGGAATGCTTGTATTTCGTCAAATATCCAAAGTATAGGATCACTATCATTATTATCAGTTTTCCATTGAGCTGCTGCTAATATGAGACCTAGTGTCTTTAAATACATTAAAGTACCAGCGTAGCTTTGATATTCCTTAGCAAACACTGGAATTGTGTCAGCATGCCTAAACTCTCTGCCTCTTATATCTTTCCTAGGCTTACTGGACAATCCATCTAATGTGAATGTGTGCAATCCAGGGAATTTATTCTCCGCATCCCAGAAACACTCCGCCATATCTGGCTTATAATCTTGGTATCCAACACCCATTTGAGCACTTAGAGCTGCTCCTATCAGACTTAATGTTAACACACCTTTACCTGCACCGCTACCAGCCGCTATCATTGTTATAAAATCTTCAGATGGAACTAGTGACAAGTTAATTACCTTCCCCTCAAATGTTCTTCCTATTGGAAATCCATCAAATGCATTCATTTGAGTACCATTATTCATCAACTTTTGAAGAGACTGATATGCCCAATAAGGAGTATTAAGTAATTCTGCTATGTCAGAAATAATTTTAATATCTACAACATCATCAAACCCATCCAACTTTTCAACTGTAATATCACTGTTAAAATAGTTAAGATTAGAGTTCTCCTTTAACATTCTCTGTATACGTCCAGCATCCAAATATGTGTTTGCAATACACACACGTATAGTTAAATTACTTCCATGATTTCCACAATGAGTAACTAACATACAATTACAAAAGCTTTGAGTTACTTTTGCATTCAATGTTGGGAGTAATCCCGCTTTAGCGATTAGACCTATACGCTTTCTAATTTCTTCTGTGATTGCTTTCTCAAATTTCGCCCAGTTTATGTGCTTTTTTCCATTAGCATATCCCAATGCAAATGATAGCATCATACTTGGGTAATAGTTTGGCCCATTCGCATCTGCCATATTTTCAGCTGTTGGCTTGTTTCTTAAATCTCCAGAATGTATTTTATTGCCGAACAAATTGTTTAGCTCGTCGAATATTATCTTGTAAGACGATTTTTCTTCTCCAGCTATCCAGTTAATTGATTTTGTATCTTTGTTATACTTTATCGTAGCTAATCCTTTGTTATACAGTACTCCGTAAGGTGAGTCAAGTTCCAGCATTGGCCTAAGTAATTTCTCATATCTCATTACTATAGATTTTACTAAAGGCTCTACAAAACTCATTTCTCCATCTGTTAAGTCTACCTCTTCATTCTCAATGTTATCTGAAAAGTCTGTCTTTTCAGCCTTAGAATAATTCGCTCCCATACTAGCTAGACTTTTTAATGTATCTTCAGATAACGCTTCAAAATCATCAGGAGTTACACTGTTGTTATTATTGCTAGCCATAGTGTTAATACTAGCTAAATCATCTTCTGATAAACTGTTATCTACTTGCCTTACTCTAATGTTCTCTGCTTTTTCTATCTGATCAGTTGCCTTATATAACCTTACAGCATTATTAATCATTTCAATATCTTGTATATCAGCATCTAAACTTATCCCAGCTTTTCCAGCTATTTCTGCTAATGATGCTATACAATTACTGAAAGATATATTGCCATCTTTGATAATGATACTTTTTAAATCTGGCAATGCGTCTAATGCTTTTTTGTCTAATTTAACTAAATCTAATAATATAACAGATGCTACGTCTTTGTCAAACAGAATCCTCACTGAGTACTTATTAATTCTTAATGCATTTATATTACTTCGATACCCCACTATCAAATCGTTATACATCATATATAATTTAGCTCGTTGTTTCTCATTTGCTCTTAAATGCTTCATGAGACCAACAACTACAATAGGACTGCTGATCATCTGTTATTCTCCCTTCAGTAACGACATGTATTTCTCCTTGCCCTCGTCACTCATTTCATTTATCAACTTATTAAATACGTCAGGATTATTTCTCGATGAAATTCTAAGAGCTACAAGCACATGTTCCTTCCCCATACTTGACATTATATTATCTAAATCTATTTCGTATTTGGATTTTTCAGTGTTTTTAGTAGCATTATTTTCTTTACTTTTATCTTCAACAAGTGTTCCCTTTGATTTCCTAATGTATTCTAACATATTATTCTGTAAATCTGAAAAATATCTCTCTAATATCTCCACATCGTAACTATAAAATGCTCTAGTTACAAACTTGTCATTTATGTTTTTAACTTCTGGCACCTTGTGCATTGCTACATATACATTTGGACTTTTTACAGCCGCATTGACTATTGCACTTTGATACCACAATTTACAAAATGTCTCTACTGTTTTACCGCCAAGTTTTTCTCCTCTTTCAGAGTTGTATTGTTGAACCTTGGAGTATACATCATCTAAATTATCTATATACCCTATAATTTTTAATCTGGGAAATGTATTTTTAAGACCTTCTGTATCATATACACACTCTCGTCTGAATAAGTCAAAAAGTATTCTTCCATCTTGAATAGCAGTTGTTCCTTTAGATAACATTCTTTTTAAAATGCTTCTATCATATCCATAAGCACTTAATGAACTACTTAAAAGCACTGTCCAATCAAAATATACCTCTTCTATATTTGAACATACCCAAGGCTTCTTTAATGCTTTCAATCCCAGATTCTTTATATCGTAGCTATTTCCATTACTTAGTATATCTGCTAAAACGTTTTGTAACTGAATATTTTCATCTACAGACTTAAAACTATAAAATTTGTGCAATGCTTTGTTCCTATCCCCCACGATAGGCTTATACATATGCACATATACACCCTTATAAGTTATAAAAATTCTTCTTACATTATTTGGAGAGTTATAACAACTTTCAGCTGTTCTTAACCAATTATTATCACGAGAACTTCCTGTTCCGTTTTCAAACTTTCCATCGTTTCTTTTGTATAATGCTAGAAATTCCTTATCCCCTTTTACTATGGGCCTATGTAAACATTTAGATACTAAAGTGTCTAAATTTATTTGAGCACACATAACATAATTCTCCTTTCTAAAAAAATCAATTTACAATCACACTAATACAAGTCAGTAATAAAGCTTGGAACTTATATTTAACTGCAATACAAAAAGAGCAAACAGTCTATGCCGCTCGCTCTTTTTGTATCCTTGTACTGCCTTACCCCTCAAACATATAGCATGATTTATGCGATATTACTCTCTATTTCTTCGCCATACTCACCATCTATAATCTTATCCACCAAATCTTCCCAGTCTTCTTTACTCTTCTTACCGTCTAGATATACTCCATTTTTCTCAACGAACTTTCTCTTTATTCTGCCTACCCCATTCTCATTAACAAGTACATAGACCATAGACCCTTTTGGTATATACCCATGCTCAATAATTAAATACTGAAAACCTATCTCTGAAAATGCGTATAATATCTCCTCTATAACAGATAACGTATTAGCGGACATACCACTAACCACTTCATCCAAAAGTATAAATCTTCTCTTTCCTGTTATAGTGATTAAGCACATATTACTTAATAAGCTTATTACCTGTAATACCCCATGCCCAGTGCATAATTTCAAAGACCTTTTTTCCTTATTTTCCACAAGCAACTCCATACGTAACTGTGGATATGTACCCCTAGGGCTCTCATTAATTTTTATAGTTCTGACCTTGTCTGGGAATATCTGCTTTAATGCAGAATTAATGCTCTCTTCCATAAATTCGTAACTGCTTTTGATAGAGTCATCACTAATTCCTTGAAGTAATTCTAATGCACCACCTAGAACATTGATTTCTTCTGAAATCTTCATTAATTTTTTATTGTATTCAGCTATACTCCTTTCATAGCTCTCTTTCTGCTTGATTCTAGATTGCTGCTCTACAACTAAATTGTCAATACCTCTTATAGCCGCATCTAAACTCTCTACCATCGAACTCATGTTAATCTCCTTATGCCGCCACTTCTTCAAGGTCTCCAAATACATTAAATATTTCTGGCATTTTTCTGCGAAGTTCCTCATACAATTTAGTTGTTACTTCTCTCATTTGAGGATGGGCAGTTTCTGGTACTCTTAACCTAAAGAAGTTTCTCCACTCTCTTAAATTTGCTGTCATTACAATTTCAGTTTTTGTACTGTTTGGAAGTACACTTCTTGCAATCTGTGGAGTTGCTCCTAAGTAACACATGCGTAAGTAATGATTCTCCGCATCTTCCATTGCCTTAATCCACTCCATGTATATTTCTTTCTGCTGTATCTTTGGTAATTTGCTTACCTTGGGATCTAACTGCATTCCGTTCCACAAATCAATGAAAGTACATTGATTACCTGCCTTAGCTCCACTGTAATTTACATATCTGGTACTTTCTTGAGCATAAGATGCTATTCTGTGTCTCACTATCTCGTGAGACACTCCCCTATCTACAGTAAACTTGATAGATAGTGATACATGCTCAAGCATTGCGTCATGCCCTTTTTTTACAAGCATTCTCACCATCTGTACCGCACTAGAACCATCTTTACTAATCTTGTCCTCTGACTTGTAACAGATTCTAGCAATTTTTTCTATGCGCTTCATTTCACGCATACCACCTTTACTGATTGGCGTCATAATTTTATAAGATTCCTTTACTTTCCTCATTCGTACTTCCCCCTACCTATTCTTTATGCATTGTATAATGGCTAGCAGATTCTATGATGTTCCCATCATCATCTTTACCTATACAGTCAATCAACTTAGTAGCTACAGCATTGCTTTTAGCCTTAGTTTCTAATATAACGTATGTATTATAGCAGTTAACCAATAAGTTACCAAGCACTCTAAAGTTAAAATTGTACTCTTTATTTTTTAATACCCCATCGTCATCAGCTTTCCAAGCTTCGCAAGTAACACTAATGTTTAACTTATTTATGCTTGATCCAGACTTATTGACCACCATACTTAATTCTCCTATGGTGTTTTCTACAAATCTAACTTTACACTCATCTGGCTTATCACTTCTAAGAACAGCTTTAATCATATCATCTAAAGCTACTCTATTAAGTACCAATTGTGATTCATTGAACTCTTCTGCCATATAGTTTGAATACATACTGTAATCCATTCTAGCCATTTGCATAGTCTCAAACATCATACCAGTATACTCACTGTCTGTAATTATCTGGCAATAAGTATTGCCCTCATCCCTTCTAACCCTTATGTCAGTGTCCTCTACTTTACTGAGAATCTCAACAACGTTTTTAGCCACCTTACTAGAAATTGTAAATCCAAATTGAATTTCTTTATCTATGGGTATAACTGTTAAAGATGAGTTATCAGCACTTATCGAAAATGCCTTACGTTCTGGACCACTTATGTAACATGTTTTAGCATCGTTTTTACTAACTCTTTTAAGTATATCCATTAACTTAGACTTTTCCCATACGTCCCAGCTGTCTCCCTTAAATATAGCACTATAATCCATTCTAGCTAACATTTTAGCAGAACTGTCATTATCTAACCCCCTATATCTAATAGCTTTTTCAACTGATGCCACTCTTTTCTGTGAATACTCTTCACTATCTTCATCCTCGCAATAAAGAGTGTATTTGTATGTACTTGCATTTATATTCTGCTCATCAATTGTTAATGTTAAATCTCCAGTCTCAATACCAGCTGGGGCATTACATAACTCTATTAGTTCAGATATATTGCTAAGCTTTACTACAGCTACTTTATCTATATCCCCATCTTCTAAAGAGACTTCAACCTTACTACTAATGCTCTGTTTTCCATTATAGAAACAAAAATGAAGTTCAGAACCACTGAAATTTAATAATACACTAGAATCTCCCTTCATATCTAACGCAAACGGCTTAATTTTATTAACTCCACCTACAAACTCTTTATAGCTCACTATCATATTATTCTATCTCCTTATGTATTATATTTGTACAATGCCGTTAGCTCCAAAGTTTAAATTTGGAATCTCGCCCATCTGATAATCAGATGGTGGTAAAGTAGTTTGCTGCGCTCCGTTTTGCTGATACATTGCTTGAGATTGCTGCATCTGCTGTACTTGTGGCTGCTGTAACTGATTAAGTTGTGATATTACTCCCTCATACATCTGCATCGCTTGCGGCTGTTGCATCTGCTGTACTTGTGGCTGTTGTACTTGGTTAAGTTGTGATATTGCATCCTCATACATCTGTCCGGCTCCACTTAACCCCACATTGATATTACCATTTTCTGCATTCTGTATTCTAGTGATTATTTCAGTATTAGTTTGAATAGCTTTGAGAATGCCCTCTTTCTTCCTCTCCAGCACTAACTCTAAATTGCTTATGTTTACTTCCTCTCCAGTTAAACTGGTTAATTTTTCACATAT
>Ga0153938_1001193_pt1 | contig 10327 bp, 8 predicted proteins | sample TSNY022MetaG_FD_104740 | JGI IMG/M metagenome (GOLD analysis project Ga0153938, IMG submission 104740) | Attine ant fungus gardens microbial communities from New Jersey, USA - TSNJ022 MetaG | ecosystem: Host-associated > Fungi > Mycelium > Unclassified | place: USA:New Jersey: Brendan T. Byrne... | reverse complement strand
TTCTACGACTGTTTTTCTTTTTCCAAAATATAATCCACCAGTTAATTCTCTAACAATCATCATATCAAATCCACCTTCTACTAACGATGGTTTTAATGGACAAGCATCTTTAAGTTCTTCATAAAGATAAGCAGGACGTAAATTAGCATATAACCCTAATTCTTTTCTAAGCTTTAACAGACCTGCTTCAGGACGTAAGCCTGGTTCTAATTGATACCAAGGACTAGTCGTGGTATCACCACCAATAGAGCCTAATAAAACGGCATCACTTTGTTTTGCGATTTCTAATGTTTCTTCAGTTAATGGAACACCATGAGCATCAATTGATGCACCACCCATTAAGATTTCAGTATAATTAAATGTATGATTATAAATTGTCGCAACTGCATCTAATACTTTGATTGCTTGTTTGATAATTTCTGGGCCTATCCCATCTCCTGGAATAATTGCAACGTTATATTCCATAATTAGGTATCCCCTTTGTTTTTAGCATTTATATAATTAACTAAACCATCCATTTCAATCATTTTTTGTAAAAATGCTGGAAATGCTTCACTATGATATGTTTCGTTTTTTGTTTTATTAATAATAATTCCTGTCGAAAAATCTACTTCTAGTGTATCACCAGTTTCAATCGCTTCGACAGCACTAGGACATTCTAAGATTGGAAAACCGATATTGATTGAGTTACGATAAAAAATTCTTGCAAAACTTGAAGCAATAACACAACTTACTCCTGCTGTTTTTAAAGCTAAAGGAGCATGTTCTCTACTAGAACCACATCCAAAATTACTTTTTGCTACAATGATATCTCCTTGTTTTACTTTTTTTATAAAATCAGGATCAATATCCTCCATGGCATGTGCTGCTAATTCCTTAGGATCAAAAGAGTTTAAATATCTTGCAGGAATAATAACATCTGTATCAACATTATTGCCATATTTAAATACGTTTCCACTAACTTTCATTATTCTTGCTCCTCCTTAATATAATCTCTTGGATCTGCTATTTGCCCAGCAATTGCACTAGCTGCTGCTAGTTCAGGTGAAGCTAAGTAAACTAAAGAATCAACATGTCCCATTCGACCAACAAAATTACGATTGGTTGTTGAAACACACCGCTCATTGCCAGCCAATACTCCCATATGTCCCCCCATACAAGGACCACAACTTGGGGTATTAAAAGTACAACCAGATTCTACAAAGATTTCAGCTAATCCTTCTTTGATACATTCTACAAATATTTTCTGAGTAGCAGGAATCACATGTACTCTAACATTTTGATGGACTTGCTTTCCTTTTAATATCTTTGCAGCTTTACGCATATCTTCCATTCTTCCATTTGTACATGAACCAATGACTACTTGATCTATTTTAATTGGTTCCATTTGTTTAATCTCTTCGATTGTTTTTGCATTCCCTGGTAAATGTGGAAACGCAACCGTTGGAATAATTTCTGATAAATTAATTTCAATAATTTCATCATAAATCGCATCTTCATCCGCTGTATACACAGTATATGGTTTTTTAGAATGCTTTTCTAGATAAGTAATTGTTTGCTTATCGACTTCAAAAATACCATTTTTTCCACCAGCTTCAATCGCCATATTACAAATTGTAAAACGATCATCCATAGACAAATGTTTAATACCCTCACCAACAAATTCCATTGATTTATACAATGCCCCATCGACACCTATTTTACCAATAATATGCAAGATTACATCTTTACCGCTAACTCCTAGATTTGGTTTACCTTTTAATACAAACTTAATAGCACTAGGGACTTTAAACCATAATTCACCACAAGCCATACCTGCAGCAATATCAGTACTTCCTACACCTGTAGAAAATGCTCCTAATGCTCCATAGGTACAAGTATGAGAATCTGCACCTATCACAACATCTCCACTAACAACCAATCCCTTTTCTGGCAATAAAGCATGTTCAATACCGACACGTCCACCTTCATAGTAATATGTAATCGATTGGCATTTAGCGAATTCTCGTAAACTTTTTGACATTTCTGCTGATTTTATATCTTTATTGGGTGTAAAGTGATCTGGCACTAACACTACTTTATCTTTATCAAATACTTTTGTTGCCATTTGATCAAAAATAACTCTTGCCATAGGACCGGTAATATCATTGGCCATCGCAATATCTATTTTCGCTTCAATCAATTGACCAGCCTTCACTTCATTTAATGAGGTGTGAGCAGCCAATATTTTTTGAGTCATTGTCATTCCCATCGTATATTCTCCTTTTAACTGCTTTTGTATTTACTCAATTATTTTTTTGACCAACTAAATAATTTACGTAAGGAAGCTCCCACTTTTTCAACTTTACTAGCGGCATGTATTCTCTTATTCGCATTGAATGTAGGTCTACCAACTTGGTTTTCAGATAACCATTTTTTAGCAAATGTACCATCTTGAATTTCAGTTAATATTTTTTTCATTTCTTTCTTTGTTTCATCAGTAATAATACGTTTGCCAGTTTCATAATCTCCATATTCTGCAGTATCAGAAATAGAATATCTCATATATTCAAATCCACCTTGATAAATCAAATCTACAATTAATTTCATTTCATGAACACATTCGAAATAAGCAGATTCAGGTTGATAACCAGCTTCTACTAATGTATTAAACCCAGCTTCCATTAAAGCTGTTACCCCACCACATAACACTGCTTGTTCTCCAAATAAATCTGTTTCTGTTTCTTCTTTAAATGTTGTTTCTAATACTCCAGCTCTCGCTCCACCAATTGCTAAAGCATAGGCTAAACCGATTTCTTTGGCTTTTCCTGTAGCATCTTGATGCACAGCGATTAAACAAGGAACGCCTTTTCCTTTTTGATATTCACTTCTAACGGTATGTCCAGGCCCTTTTGGAGCAATCATGAATACATCACAATCAATCGGTGGTACGATTTGACCAAAATGAATATTGAATCCATGTGCGAAAGCTAATGCAGTGCCAGCTTTTACATTTGGTAAGATATCATTTTTATATATATTTGCTTGTAACTCATCATTTACTAAAATCATAATAACATCCGCTTTTTTTGTTGCTTCGCTAGTGATCATTACTTCAAAACCAGCTTCTTTAGCAGTTTCCCATGATTTAGAACCTTCATATAAACCAATAATAACATGAACTCCAGATTCCTTCATATTTAAGGCATGAGCATGTCCTTGTGATCCATATCCGATAACTGCTACTGTTTTTCCTTCTAATACTTGTAAATTACAATCCTCTTGATAATACATTTTTGCCATTTTCTTTATTCCTCTTTCTTTTCTTTTCCTAGTTTACAATTCATGATTTTATGTTACATTTCCACGTTTCATACCAGTTAATCCAGTACGTGCAATTTCTAGTATTTCAAATCCTTCTAGCATTGCTAAGAAACCATTTATTTTCGATACATCACCGGTAATTTCAACAGTTAGTGATAGTGGTGATATATCAATAATCTTTGCTCTAAAGACATCTACAATACTAACTAATGACGATCTGTTTTTCTCATTTGCTGCTATCTTTATTAACATTAATTCTCGATAGACAGATTGTGCTTCTTCTAATGGATAGATTTCTATGACTTCTACTAATTTTTTCAGTTGTGCCTGAATTTGATGTAATATCACATCATCCCCAATACAAACAATCACCATTCTAGAAACATTTCCCTGTAATGTTGGTCCAACAGTTAAACTTTCAATACTATACCCTCGTCGACTAAATAAGCCAGCAACTCTTGATAATATTCCACTATTATTTTCAACTAATAAACATAATGTTAAAGTATTCACCCTTTCACCTCCTATTTCTTATTCATACGATTCAATGCACTAAATATAGCTTTGATGCTTGCTGTTGATATATTAGTATCAACACCTACACCAAATACAAGTTTGCCAGTTGTTTGGTTCTTCAAGCAGATGTAAGAAGCTGCTTTAGAAGAAGCACCACTACTAAGTGCATGTTCTTGATAATCTATAATGTCAATCAAATCGAATCCATTATTATTGAATGCGTGATTAACAGCATCTAATGGTCCATTTCCATAGCCACTGAATACTTTTACTTGATCGCCTTCTCTTAAATAAATTTCAACTCTACGATCGTATTCTTCACTTTCTTCACTTATATCTTTTGATTTTACTCTGATTAATGTATATGGCTCATTTACATCTACATACTCACTAACAAATGTATCATAAACTTTTTCAGGTGAAACTTCTCCTTCTTTTTCAGAAATTGATTGAATTACCTTAGCAAAATCTTGTTGTAATGCTTTTGGTAAGCGATAGCCATACATTGTTTCCATTACATAAGCAACTCCACCTTTTCCAGATTGTGAATTAATTCGAACAATTGGCTCATACTGTCTACCTAGATCGCTAGGATCAATTGGTAAATATGGAATTTCCCATAGTTCTGATTGCTTTTTGGTATAGGCATGCATTCCTTTATTAATGGCATCTTGATGGCTACCTGAGAAAGCTGTGAAAACTAGTTTGCCAACATATGGATGACGATCATCAATTTTCATTTTTGTTGTTTCTTCATAAATTTCTTTTATCTCATTAATATTATCGATATTTAATTTTGGATCGACTCCGTGAGTAAACATATTTAAAGCAACATTAATGATGTCAACATTCCCAGTTCTTTCACCATTCCCAAATAAAGTCCCTTCTACACGATTCGCCCCAGCTAATAATCCTAATTCAGTTGCTGCTACACCACAACCTCTATCATTGTGAGTGTGTAAACTAATGATGACTCGTTCTCTATCTTTAAAATGAGTTGCCATCCATTCAATTTGATCCGCATAGACATTCGGTGTATCCATTTCAACAGTCGATGGTAAATTAATAATCACCTTATTATCTTTCGATGCTCCCCAAGTATCTAAGACAGCTTCACAAACTTCTAAGGCATAATCAACTTCTGTTCCTGTAAAGCTTTCTGGAGAATATTCTAAAATGACTTTACCATCAAAACTCTTTGATAATTCCTTTACTAATTTGACACCATCAATCGCAATTTGTTTTATTTGATCTTTACCTTTATTAAATACTACATTTCTTTGCAAGGCAGATGTAGAATTATAAACATGCACAATTGCTTTATCTAACCCCTTTAATGATTCAAATGTTCTTTTAATAAGATGTTCTCTTGCTTGCGTTAAAACTTGTACTGTCACATCATCTGGAATCAAATTTTTTTCTATTAATAAACGTAAGAAGTCAAATTCAATCTGTGAAGAAGATGGAAATCCAACTTCAATCTCTTTAAATCCCATCTTGACTAATAATTGAAACATCATTACTTTTTCGTTAATATTCATTGGAGTAACTAATGCTTGATTTCCATCCCTTAAATCAACACTGCACCATATCGGAGCTTTTTCAATTTGATTATTAGGCCATGTTCTTTCTGCAAAATTAATTGTCTTTAATCTTTTATATTTTTTATAATTCATTTTTAATCCTCCATTGGTTCCTATATCTAGCATTTTCTTTGTTGTTCTCTATAATACTTTCGTAAACCATCTTCCATAAAATTCCCTCCTTAATATAAAAACTCTCTTCCTACAAGCATCCCAAAAGGGTATGCAAAGAGGACGAGAGTTAAAAACTACCGTGGTTCCACCTCAGTTCGTAAATACCTCGCAGTATTTACCTCATCAAGTACGCCAACATATTTGGTTCATACTCTAGTGTTTTAACGGACGCACCCGTAGTAACTTAATTTCTTACGATTTCAGCACTCTACTCTATGGACGAGTTCGTTATAACTTTTGCGAAGTTTTACACCAACCAACTTCTCTCTAAGCTTTCAGATATAACTACTACTTCCAAATCAATGTATTTTTTTATTTGCTTGATATAAGAATACTAGTTTTAGAGATAAAAGTCAACAATCAATTTTTAAAAAAGATATTTCTTTTAATCAATTTAGGATAATGGCAAAATAAATAGGCAACATTTTAGCAATGTCACCTATCTAGTTTATAACAATTCGCCATATTTTTTTATATAAAAATGTTTTGCAATTGTTACGACAATGAAATACATAATAACAATTCCAATCAAATAGGCAAAGTAAATAGCTGGTAATCCTGCTAATTCTAATGATCTACCAAAAGCAGTAAATGGAATTATAGTCAAAATAGTAATGCCTAATAAACTAAGTAACGTTAATGAAGTAGAGGCACGACTTTGTATAAATGGAATTTTTGGTGTACGAATCATATGAATAACTAATGTTTGACTCCACATAGATTCTACAAACCACCCTGCTTGGAAAACGGCAATATATAGAGCCATTGAAGTAGGATTGCTTAACTGATGGAATACTACTCCACCAGTAAACATAGGGCAAATCACGAAATACATTAATAAATAGGTTAAAATATCAAAGATCGAACTTGTTGGTCCAATTCTTAACATAAACTTAGCAACTGAACTAGCATCCCAAGTTTTTGGTTCTTTTAAGAATTCCTCATCCACATTATCCCAAGGAATTGCTGTACAAGAAATATCATAAATTAAATTTAACATAATTAAATGAATAGAAGCCATTGGTAAGAATGGTAAAAATGCACTAGCAATTAATACTGAAAATACATTTCCAAAGTTACTAGAAGCAGTTAATTTAATATACTTAATCATATTAGCATACGTTTTTCTACCTTCTATAATCCCATTTTCTAATACCATTAAATCTTTTTCTAATAAGATAACATCTGCCGATTCTTTTGCGATATCAACTGCGTTATCTACTGATATTCCGATATCAGAAGCCTCTAAGGCACCTGCATCATTAATCCCATCTCCCATATATCCTACTGAATGTCCATTTTCTTTTAATACATTAATAATTCTAGTTTTTTGAGCAGGGGACATTTTAGCGAAGACTGTACTTTTTTCTGCGATTTCTGCAAGTGTTTGATCATCAAACTCATCAACATCACTACCTAAATATATTTTGTCAAATGGCAATCCTATTTGCTTACATACCGATTTCGTAATATCTTCATTATCACCAGTCAAGATTTTAACTGATACACCATGCTCTTTCAAAGCAATAATCGCATTAATTACACTTTCTTTTGGTGGATCTAAGAAAGCTAAATAACCAATTAGCACCATTTCACTTTCATCCATTATTGAGAAAGCACCGACTGGCGAAGGATTTGTTTTTTGAGAAACAGCAATCACTCTCATTCCTTGATTATTAAGTTCTGCTACTTTGTTTAATACAAATTCTTTTTTATCCTTAGTTAATTCAACGACTTCTCCTTTATACTCTACATACGTAGAAATGCTTAACATTTCTTCTACAGCACCTTTTGTAATCATTTGTCTTTTACCAAATTCATCTTCGACAACAACACTAAGTCTTCTTCTATTAAAGTCAAAAGGAATTTCATCCACTTTTTTATACTTAGTAATACTTTTTTCAAAGTTTTGATCAGTATTTTTTAATTCCATTGATTTTTCAATAATAGCAACATCCATTAAATTCTTTAATCCTGTTTGATAATAACTATTTAAAAATCCATGTCGTAATACTCTAGTATCACTGTTACCATCAATATCTAAATGCATTTGCAAACGTACTTTATCTTCAGTTAAAGTACCTGTTTTATCAGTACAAAGAATATCAATACCACCTAAATTCTGTATTGAATTTAAATTTTTAATAATTACTTTTTCCTTTGACATAGCTAAAGCACCCTTAGCTAAACAAGTAGTTACAATCATTGGTAACATTTCTGGTGTTAAACCTACTGCAATAGAGATTGAAAAGAATAGTGCTCCTAACCAATCTCCTTTTGTAAGACCATTAATTATGAATACGAGTGGTACCATTACTATAATAAAACGGATTAATATGGTAGATACTTGACTAACTCCTTTTTCAAAGCTAGTTGGTTCACTTTTTTTGTTTAATCCTTGTGCAATTTCTCCAAATATAGTAGTATCTCCAGTTGAAATGATAATTCCTTTTCCATAACCACTAATAACATTTGTTCCCATAAAAGACAAGTTTTTTCTATCGAATACTGATTCAATACTTTCATCAATACTAATTGTTTTTTCAATTGGTTCACTTTCTCCAGTTAAAGAAGATTGAGAAACAAATAAATCTTTAACTTCAATCATTCTCATATCAGCAGGTATCATATCACCTGCTGAAACATGGACAATATCTCCTACAACAATTTCATCCATTGGAATTTCTTCTCTACCATTCTCTATTCTTTCTACATTAGCAGTGTTTTCAATCATTTCTAATAGTTTTTCAGCGGCATTACCACTTCTGAATTCTTGTATAAAACGTAACATTCCTGAAATAATAACCATAGTGAGAATTATAATCACTGTGGTATAATCTCTTTCTGCTTTTGACGCTAATATAACATCGGTAAATAAAGATACGACAGCTAAAGCAATTAAGATTAGAGTAAAAGGATCCATGAATGATTTGAATAATAATTTAAATGGTCCATCTTTTTTATTATATGTTACAACATTTTTCCCATATTCATCCCTTGCATCTTTTACTTGTTCAATGCTTTTTCCTTTTGATGAACTCTCTAAAATAGTATAAACTTCTTCTATATTTTGATTTGATACACGAAGTAATTTTTCTCTGTTTTCACTATTGCTTGTTTTTGTTTTTACTCGTGTATCTTTATTTGACACATTATTTTTTTTCATTGATCTACCTCCTATTTTTTAGTTAGCAAGAAGTAACCATCTTTCTGATGTGTTACATCATTACTATTGTTTTCATTTTTATAGTTATTATTACAATTATTACAGCAACTGCCGCCAGCATCCATATAGCACACCCCTTTCAAAAATAAATTATCTATTTAAACCATGTATAAACATGTTTGTATGCACAAAAAAACCATCATAACAAATACGATGGTTTTACTTTTATTTTTACATATTAAAAGCAAAGAACGACTATCGCATATAATTGTTATTTCTCTTTTTAAAATATTTAATTCCCATTAAAATCTGCTGATGAACTTCCATGATTTCTCTCCTAAATATTTAAATAATTAAAAATCTCCACCCTCAAACAAGAAGCGTGGAGAATAACATAGCAATCATTATTCGCTTTACATCTCGTTTGAGCTTTAACTCTATGAGGCGGTGAAATCACATTGGTTGAAGCCTTCATCGACAACAACTGTTAACCAACTAATAATGTCTCCATCATTTCGCGGCAGTAATCCATATCCTTATAGTAGTCTCACCTACCGAGCAAAAAAGATAAAAGTCTTATCTTTACTTACACATTAATTATAACAAATTTTAAGAAAATAAACAACCACTTTTTTCCATTGAGCTAGTAGAGAGTGTGATTAATTTTTCATAACTTAAATTGTTACACTGTATAGTATATGTCATATTAACCATTTGGTTAATGCTCTTGAATTTTCTTTCACCTTCCACTATCAAATATAGTTTCAAGCTATTTTTAAGATAACATTAAAACTGGATTCTTTTTGAAATATAATCATTAATCTTATCAATCGAAATCAAGACCTGTTGCATTGTATCACGATCTCGAATTGTCACAACATTACTTTCTAATGTTGTATCATCAATTGTGATACAAAAAGGTGTACCAATAACATCTTGTCTTCGATAACGCTTTCCAATACTTGCTGTTTCATCATATGTAACCATAAAATAGTTCGCTAACTCTTCAAATAATTGATTTGCTTTCGTTGCATGTCTTTTCTTAATTAAAGGAAGAACAGCAATCTTATAAGGAGCTAAAAATGGATGTATTTTTAACACTTCCCTACTACTTCCATCTTCTAGTTCTTCTTCATGATAGGCATCAAAGAGTATCGCTAATATGCTACGATCAACTCCCATAGTCGATTCAATGATATAAGGAATATATTTTTCATTTGTTGTGGGATCTAAATATTCCATAGTGACACCTGCATATTCTTGATGTTTCATTAAATCATAATCTGTTCGATTATGGCTACCATTAATTTCTCCCCATCCAAAATCAAATTCATATTCAATATCACAAGCTGCTTTTGCATAGAAAGCTAATTTTTCATGATCATGATATCTCAATTTTTCTGGATTGATTCCTAATCTACAATAGAATTCTTTTGCTGCATTCTTATAATATTCATAAATCTCATTATCAGAATTAGGATGGCAAAATGTTTGATATTCCATTTGCTCAAACTCAATCGTTCGAAAAGTAAAATTTCTTGGTGTAACTTCATTTCTAAATGCTTTCCCAATTTGACCAATACTA
>Ga0153938_1001192_pt1 | contig 10334 bp, 12 predicted proteins | sample TSNY022MetaG_FD_104740 | JGI IMG/M metagenome (GOLD analysis project Ga0153938, IMG submission 104740) | Attine ant fungus gardens microbial communities from New Jersey, USA - TSNJ022 MetaG | ecosystem: Host-associated > Fungi > Mycelium > Unclassified | place: USA:New Jersey: Brendan T. Byrne... | reverse complement strand
ATCAGTTCAAATTTAATACCGGCAATCCGGCGGATGTTCCGAATAATAAAAAGTAAAACGTCAGGTTTATTACTTTTATTTCTGATGTCAGCAAATCCTGGAATTCAATCTTATTAGCAAATTTAAATTACAAAAATCATCATTTTACATTTTCTGAGCTTAAAATTTGAATTATTTTACCAAAAAACAAGTTTTTCAGCAAGCCCTATATAAAGCCCGCCACGCTAAAATGGAGCGTGACGAGCTGAAAGAAAGTAATAGTGATGATGTGGGCACCGCAAGAAAGTCCTTTATGGAGTGGTCTGAAAGAGTAAAAATACTGCGAAAACAGTACCTTGCGGGTGGAATTTCCGGGGCGGAGTTTATTAGGGGGTTATAATACACTCAACTGCCCGGGCCGCTTGCTTGTCATAAAGAAAAGCGGGTACAGAAAGACAGAAGCCGCCGTCTGATTAAGCACGCCGCCCTTAAGATAGCAAATTGCCAAAATTATCTGTACTTATGTTATAGTATGTGCTACAATCAATTTCGAGGTGAAAAAAATGGAATTTCCTCGAATTGTAAAGATAGTACGCGAAAAAACGGACATGAGTCAGGAAGACTTAGCTCGTGCTTTGAATGTCAGTTTTGCTACAATCAACCGATGGGAAAACGGGAAAACACATCCCAATAAATTGACGCAAGCTGTCTTTTTTGATTTTTGCCGACGGCAGGGACTGAATATAGAAAATCCGAAAGGCATGGTGGAATAATCATGGCGGTAAATAACAACGCTGAAATTGGCTTTGAAAAAGAAATATGGAAAGCTGCCGATATCATGCGCGGCAATATGGATGCCGCAGAATACAAGCATGTCATTTTGGGACTTATTTTCTTAAAATACATATCTGACCGCTTTGAGCATAAATATAAAGCCTTAGCCGCAGAAGGCGAAGGCTTTGAGGAAGACCTGGATGAATACCTTGCAGAGAATATCTTTTTTGTTCCTGCGGAAGCGCGCTGGTCTCATATTTCTGCTCATGCACATACACCGGAAATTGGAAAAGTGATTGATATGGCCATGGATGCTATTGAGCAGGAAAATAAAAAGCTCAAAGGTGTGCTGCCAAAAACCTTTGCCCGCCCAGAGCTGGACAAGCGCAGATTAGGCGAAGTGGTAGACCTGTTCACAAACATAGCGGTAGCAGCTAACGGCGGCACCATGGACTTGCTGGGCCGCGCCTATGAATACTGCCTTAGCAAGTTTGCCGAGCAGGAAGGAAAACTTGCCGGTGAATTTCACACGCCTGCCTGTGTGGTGCGCACATTGGTAGAGGTCATTCAACCCTTCAATGGCCGTGTATACGACCCTTGCTGCGGAAGCGGCGGCATGTTTGTACAATCGGAAAGATTTGTGGAGGCTCATCAAGGCAGTATCAATAACTTGTCCGTCTATGGGCAGGATTCAAATTCCACTACATGGAAGCTGTGCCGGATGAACCTTGCCATCAGGGGCATTGAGGCCGACCTTGGCAAGGCTGCGGCAGACACCTTCTTTAACGACCTACACCCTACCATGAAAGCAGACTACATATTGGCAAACCCACCATTTAACCTTTCCGGTTGGGGCGCGGACAAGCTGGCCGAAGATGTGCGCTGGAGATATGGACTGCCGCCTGCGGGCAATGCCAACTTCGCTTGGATGCAGCACATGATTTACCACATGAGCGCCAAAGGCCGCATTGGCATGGTGCTGGCCAACGGTTCCCTTTCCAGTCAGTCGGGCGGCGAGGGGAATATCCGAAAGGCGGTTATTGAAGACGATTTGGTGGAGGGCATCATCGCCATGCCGCCCCAGCTTTTCTATACCACGCAGATTCCGGTTTCGCTGTGGTTTTTGAGCTGCGCCAAAAAGCAGCCGGGCAAAACATTGTTTATTGATGCCCGCAATATGGGTACGATGGTTAGCCGCCGTTTGCGGGAAATGACCGATGAGGACATCGCCCAAATTGCGGGTGCTTTTGAAGCCTTTGAGAGCGGTACACTGGCGGATGAGGCGGGCTTTTGTGCTGCTGTAAGCACCGAGGATATTGCCAAGCAGGATTATATCCTCACGCCTGGGCGTTATGTGGGGCTTGCCGAGCAGGAGGACGATGGAGAACCTTTTGAAGAAAAGATGGCACGGTTGACAGGTGAACTTACTGACCTGTTTATGCAAAGCCATGAGTTGGAGGATGAAATCCGACAGAGGTTGGGAGCGATTGGATTTGAGGTTTAGAATTATAGGTATACATTTTGTGCGCTTTTACTGCACTTTTAGGTCTTTAAATTGTGATATAGTCTTTTAGGAGGTGAGAATTTATAATGGAATATACACCTTATAATAAGAAAATCGTAAAGATTTCAGATGATGAAATGCTGGATGTAGCAGACTACACAGTGGCAGCCGCTGGAGTAATGGGCGTGGATACAACTTTCGCTGATGTGGCGTTATGTGCCACGCAGGCGGCTCGATTGGCTTTCACTCCGGAACAGGTAGAAAAGCCAAAGAATGAAGTGGCTAAACTCATTGCGTCTGGCGCAAGTATTGTTTTAGGCGAGCTATCAGGGAATAAGCGTGCTGCTTCGGCACTTGAGTTAATTGCTATGGGGATTATTGATTCGACAATCAACGAGTAGGTGGTGGGAGTATGGGTAAGTGGAGTATGGCGTTGCTGGGGGTGATTGGGTATGAGGTCTGAGTGGGTTACGTCGGAACTTAGTAAATTAGCTAATTTTATTGATTATAGGGGAAAAACACCTCCAAAGCAGTCCTTTGGTATTCCCTTAATAACAGCTAAGATTATTAAAGAAAATCGCATTCAATCGCCCCAAGAGTTTATAGCTTGTGATTTTTATGATGAGTGGATGAGACGGGGCATCCCCAATAAAGGTGATGTTATTTTTACTACAGAAGCGCCGCTTGGTGAAGTAGCGCAGATTAGGACCGAAGAGAAGCAAGCCTTTGCTCAAAGGATTATTATTCTACAAGCAAATCCGGAACAACTTGATAACACCTATTTGTTCTATAATCTGCAATACTCCAAAACAAAAGGCCGAATAGAAGCAAGAAGCTCTGGTACTACTGTTTTCGGAATTAAGAGCGCCGAGCTCAAAAAAGTTGTGATTGATTACCCAAGTCTCCCTGAACAACGCGCCATCGCTGCCACGCTCTCCTGCCTTGACGACAAAATCGAGATCAACAACAAAATCAACGCCAATCTAGAAGCGCAAGCGCAGGCTATTTTCAAGAGCTGGTTTGTGGATTTCGAGCCGTGGGGCGGGATTATTCCGGAAGGGTGGCGAGAGGGGTGTTTAGCCGATGTCTGTAGCTATTGCTCTGATAGAGTTCCTGTATCCACACTATCTTTGAATACTTATATATCAACAGAGAATATGTTACCTAACAAGATGGGGTTTGTTAATGCAACAAATCTACCTACAACATCACAAACAACCTCTTTTAAAAATGGCGATATTCTCATTTCAAATATACGCCCCTATTTTAAAAAGATAATCTATTGTGATTTTGATGGGGGATGCTCAACGGATGTTTTGTGTTTTCACACTTTTGAGTCTTATGCTTCACTATTCCTTTACTGTGCTCTTTACAGTGACCGCTTTTTTGATTACATGGTCGCAGGTGTGAGAGGTACAAAAATGCCACGTGGGGACAAGCAGCAGGTTATGAATTATGCGCTTGTAATCCCAAATGCCGAAGCATTATCAGAATTTAACAGCGTTATTTCTCCACTCATGAAGAATAAAAGCTTATTGGCTGTGGAATCCGCCCACCTCGCCGCAATCCGCGATGCCCTACTCCCTATGCTAATGAGCGGGGAAATTCGAGTAGCAGCAGAGGTAAGATTATGATTATTGATAAAAAACGTAAGAAAAAAAGTAAAAAAACTAAGAAAAAGTGGGAAATAAAAAATCCTATTGCTTTTTATGTACTGATTATCAAAGCTATTTGGTTTTGTTGCGTATTTGGTTTCCTTGCTTATTATTGCGCAAAAAATTGGAAAGAATGTATAGACTTTTCTGCATTTTCTGGAAACCAAGTGGTTTTTGGTGTATTTATCTTGACGTTACTTATACCTTTGTTAAGCGATATTAAGTTTTCTGCTTTCGGTGCGGCATTTGAAATGAAAACTCCCAAAAATGAATATGATAATATTGTGGGCGCTATAGCAGCAGAAACAAAAGCAGGATTAATTGATACGGGTACGGCTGACCAATTGAAAGAAAGCTTGGTAAATGAGAGACTAGAAATATTCAAAGCCCTTGGTTCGGAGAATAGTGAGGTGATTTCAGATGACCAGTTTTGATGTATTGAAAGCAATAGTTGACAAAGGTATAAATATGATGAAGCCGGATTTGACGGAGCAAATGTATCAAGTCTGGACTGATTACGCAAGAGATATGCTTAAAATAACAGACGACCCACAACTCCGAAACATCTCAGTTAGCTTTTCCAATTTGTTGATGTCATTATATAACACAAATATGGATCCTTATCAAAAACTTAATTATTGCGTCAAGTTCTTTTTAGAAGCGATGAAAGTGAGGTGAACCTCCATGTCATTCCTTGAATCCAATTATGAAAACGCCGTGATGATATTGTTGGACGATCTGGGCTATACCCGTTTATATGGCCCAGATATCAAGCGGGATTTTCACAATCCCATCTATACGGACGCGCTTACTGAGAGACTTCCTCATATCAATCCCAAAGCGGACAGGCAGGCGGTAGTGGAAGCCATCTACAAGCTCACTCATATTGAGCACGGCACCCTTATCCAGCAAAACAAACAACTCATGGACTGGCTACAAAATGGCATGGAGGTCAGCTATCAAAATAACGGCGAAACAAAGCACGAAATTATCAGATTGATTGATTATCAAAATCCACCCAACAACCTGTTTCACGCCATTAACCAATGGACGGTAGTGGAAAATGAAACCAAACGCCCTGATATAGTGCTGTTTGTGAACGGGTTGCCCCTTGTGGTAGTGGAGCTGAAAAGCTGTATGCGAGAGGAAACCGATTTTTCCGATGGTTACCAGCAAATCAAAAATTACATGCACGAGATTCCGTGCCTGTTCCGGTACAATACTTTTTGTATCATCAGCGACCTGATTGATTCCAAAGTAGGCACGATTACCGCTGGGTTTGACCGGTTCGTGGACTGGAAAATGGTGGACGGAAATTATGAAGAAACGCAATACGCGCGCTATGATGTGTTGTTTAACGGTATGCTGGTACCAAGCCGCTTTTTGGATATTGTAAGGCATTTTATCCTGTTTTCCCAAGATACACCGGAGGACAAAAAGATACTGGCAGGCTATCATCAATATTTCGCAGTGTGCAAAGCGGTGGAGTCCACCGTACGTGCTTCAGATTTGGGATATCAGGAAAAAGAGTCTTTTGAAACTTTACTGGTTGCGGAAGCCCCTGCTCAGTATGGTGCCGGTTCAACCAGACAACTGGAAATAGGAAATAGAAAAGGTGGCGTATTCTGGCATACGCAGGGCAGCGGAAAATCTTTATCAATGGTGTTTTATGCCGGTCTTTTACAGCAGGCGCTGGACAGCCCGACCATCGTAGTTATCACAGACCGTAACGATTTGGACGACCAGCTCTATGGACAGTTTTCTGCCTGTAAGGATTTTCTGCGTCAAACGCCCGAACATGCAGGAAGCCGGGAGCATTTAAAAGAACTGCTTGCCGGACGGCAAGCCAACGGCATCTTTTTCACCACCATGCAGAAATTTGAGGAATCCAACCAGCCTTTGAGTGTGCGGCGCAATATTATTGTCATGGCGGACGAAGCCCACCGCAGTCAATATGGACTTGTGGAGCGGGTGAAAAAAGATGGTACGGTAGTGGTGGGAACTGCCCGCATCATTCGTAACAGCCTGCCGGGCGCTACCTTTATCGGCTTTACCGGTACGCCTGTTTCATCCAAAGACCGCGATACACGAGAAGTATTCGGTGAGTACATAGATATTTATGACATGACCCAAGCGGTGAAGGATGGAGCAACCCGCCCGGTTTACTACGAAAGCCGGGTAATGAACCTTGGCCTTAACGAAGATGTGTTGCGGCAGATTGATACTACATATGAACTGCTTGCCCTCAATGCCGATGAACAGGATATTGAACGCAGTAAGAAAGAGCTTGGCAACATGGAGGCCATTCTTGCCGCGCCTAAAACCATTGATACCCTATGCCATGATATAATCGCCCATTATGAGGACAGCCGAGAAAGCCTGCTTACTGGTAAAGCAATGATCGTTGCCTATTCTCGACCTATTGCAATGGATATCTACCATAAGATTCTGGAACTGCGCCCCGGTTGGACGGAAAAAGTCAAAGTGATCATGACGTCGGGCAACAACGATCCTGAGGAATGGCGGGGTATTATCGGCAATAAGACCTATAAGAAAGAATTGGCGCGAAAATTCAAGGACAACGATGACCCGATGAAAATTGCCATTGTAGTGGATATGTGGCTGACAGGATTTGATGTGCCCAGCCTTGCCACCATGTATGTGTACAAGCCTATGTCCGGGCACAACCTGATGCAGGCGATTGCCCGTGTCAATCGTGTGTTCAAGGACAAAGAGGGCGGGTTAGTCGTGGACTATGTTGGCATCGCCCGCGCCTTAAAAGAGGCAATGAGCGATTACACCGTCCGTGACAGGAAAAATTACGGTGATATGGATATCGCCAAAACTGCGCTGCCGAAGTTTGAAGAAAAGCTGCGGGTATGTGGTGAGCTGTTCCATGGATTTGATTATGCTGCCTTTATACAGGAGAACAGTGATGACAAATTGCGGGCTGATCTGATTACTGGCGGAATCAATTTTATCATGGGCAAGGATGAGGATGCACAGAAGCTATTCCAGAAAGAAGCGTTATTGTTGCGGCAAGCTAAAACTTTGTGCCAGAGCTTGCTTAACAGGGAACAACGCATGGAAGCTGCATACATTGAGGCTGTACGAGTAGCGCTGGGCAGGATATCTGGTCCGTGCAAGCTGTCCTTTAAAGAAATCAACGAACAGATCAACGAGATGCTGAAGCAGAGTATACGCAGTGAGGGCGTTATCAATTTATTTTCCGATAAGAACGAGGAATTTTCCCTATTTGATCCCACTTTCCTTGAAGAAGTCGGTAAGATGAAGGAGAAGAACCTTGCCGCCGAATTGCTGAAAAAGCTGCTGAGTGAGCAAATCACCGCGTATAAGCGGACAAACCTTGTGCAGGCGGAAAAATTCTCCGAGCGTATGCAACGGATTATGAACGCTTATAGAAACGGTCAGCTTACCAATGCGGAAGTGATTGAAGAATTGCAGAAGATGGCCGCTGATATTGCTAAGGCTCATCAAGAGGGTGCAGACCTTGGTTTATCACAGGAGGAATTGGCCTTCTACGACGCCATTACAAAACCCGAAGCGGTCAAAGACTTTTTCACCAATGACCAGCTTTGTGAAATGACCAAAGAATTAACCGATACTTTGCGAAAAAGCCGTACCATCGACTGGCAGAAAAAAGACAGCGCCCGCGCCCAAATGCGGCGCATGGTAAAGAGGCTACTTAAAAAGTATAAATATCCGCCGGAAGGCTTGGAAGATGCCATAAAGATTGTAATGGCGCAGTGTGAAATGTGGACGGATGAAGGGTAGGAGGTGCTTGCTTGAAAACAAAACTTATAATTCTATCATTGTCACCTCTTTGTCTGCTTACCCTTGTAATGAACTTAAAATTTGTTTGTCAGACAGAAGACGGACAAGCGCTTTCTCGTGCCCAGTTTATAGATGAGAATGTATTAATCCTTTTTCTCCTACTTGCATGTTTGCTTTGGTGTCTTATTTCCATCTTTCTTTATATCTATTTTAAATTCATGGTATCATTCGGTGGAAAAGGCGGCTACACAATTTCGGAAATAAGTGAAGACAAAGAAGCTGGGTTGAATTTCTTCCTCACTTTGATTTTACCGCTTTTGATAGGAGATTTAAATGAATGGCAGAATGCTGCAACCTTTGTTCTTCTTTTCATTATTATATTCATTTTGTTGATGAGGACAGACTTGTTTTACGCAAACCCTGTGCTAACTCTTTTGGGGTATCATGTTTACAAAGTGACGTTTAAAGACAACCCTAACATAATCGGACAGTGTACCATTGTAGCGACAGGAGAAATAAACAAAAAGTCAACAATCGAATATAAAAAAATCGCTGAAAATGTATGGTTTTCAAAAGTAATTAAGCAAGGAGGAGTAAAGAATGCAACCGCATGATTTTCAAGAGAGACTGAAAGATGTTTTATTTGGAGAAAAGGGGCACGGCCTTTCGATATTTTGCTGCATAAAAAACAATGGAATAACTCAATTAAAACAATTCAATGTCGCAGATGAATTTCGAAGTGAAATAAATGGATTAATAATTGAGGCTCTTAGTTCACGCTATCTTCATGAAGATGCCGTATTTGACACGGCAGATAACATTGCAGATGATACTAACGCTTTTTATTTTGTCGAAGTAACTGAACACTACAGTCCATTTGCTTTCCTCGCAGCCAGCGATAGCATTGAAGAAATATTTACTGAGCATGATCGAGTCGATTTATTGGGCTTTGCATTCTGCTTTTCCATTGATTCAAAAAAAGTATGGGCATATCAGCATGTATACCCAACCTCTATATCCAAAAAATCCAAAGGGTTGCTGGCTGTTATTTCTGGCGAAAGTATTTTCAAGAAACTTAATAACAATAAGCTGTTCTGCATCGAAAGCCGTGTAGATTTGGTTATCGTTGAGGGCACTATTTGTCCCAGCAAAATTAGTTTTCTTGAGAGCTACTTCGGCTTTGAAGTTTATATACGCACAGAAGCGCAGAGTACTGTTAAAATAATTGAAACCACCGGTCTGATAAAAGACATAGAGAAATTTAATGACTTTATTGCTAAAGAGAAGCCAACTAATGCTAAAAAGTTATTAAAAATAAAAAACTCACCTGTGCTATTCATGCCTGTAGAAATTGTTATACAAAGACTCCCCTCAATTCCTCGGTATAGTAACATTAAAATTAAAGACGGGCAAATTATCGCAACTTCTCAAAAAGATGTTGCGAATATACTCAAAATGTTAAACGATGACTTTTTGCGATCGGAATTGTCACAGAAAGAGTATGATAGCCCAGCAAAAAAGATACTTCTGGACACTTAAATATGTCTACCCTTCTTTGCGAAAACGAGGCGAAATTTTCTCACCGTTTAAAAGAGCGCAAACACATTGAACATATATACATTTTTTGAGTCAGACTGATGGTGGGCATATCTTTTATGCAATTACAATCGCCCTGCTGCCATATAACGGTCAACAGGGCGATTGTTAGCTTAGGTGTAAATCAATTCACTTTTCACGATTTCATCTGCAATATCCGCTGCTTGTGTGCAAATTTGTACTCGCTGCCAAAAGTCGTCCATAGACAGCAGGTGTTCTTTGATATATTCTACACAGATACATTCAAAGCGTTCAAATGCAATTATATCAATTTCTGCACAATGTCGCGCCAACTTGCCTGTGACAAGCAGTTCAGAATATAGTTGCAGTTTGTGTCCATGCAAATATTTCAAACGCAATTCACCATATTCGCCTAAATCATTTAGTAGCTCATCATCATCAATCTGGATATCCGGATAAAGCAATCCGTCAATTTCAGTGTAAGTCAGTTCAAACATCTTTTGGACCTCCGTTTTAGAGTTAGGATATTTACAATTCACTGTTTAACCGTCTTGGCTGTGCCATATCACAAGTTAATCGGTTTTCGTAAACATCCTTATCCACAAGACCGCTTCGCCGACTATTTTATGATTGACCGAATTGGATTGTTGTGTTATATTTAATTCGTTGAACAACGAATTGAATGAGAGGGATTATTTATGAATAAAACCATTGTGCTAAAAGCAATCGCTGATGATACCCGAATAAAGATTTTATCGCTGCTCCTAAAAAATAATTATTGTGTCCGGGCGTTGGCAACGGAAGTGGGACTTTCAGAATCTACCGTTTCGCAGCATCTAAAGGTGCTGCGCGAAGCAGGCTTGATCTATGGCAACAAGCGGGGCTATTTCATGCACTATGGTGTTGACTGTTCTGTGTTACATGAACTGGCAACGGAAATTGAGGCGTTGGCAGCTATCCCGCAAAATGCATGCCCGTCAGCACAGGAAGAGGGGAGGAGCCATCATGGGGGATGCCAACACCACAAATCTTAAAGCCAGTTTATTTCTTTCCTTTGCCAAAATCAGCCT
>Ga0153938_1001162_pt1 | contig 10491 bp, 11 predicted proteins | sample TSNY022MetaG_FD_104740 | JGI IMG/M metagenome (GOLD analysis project Ga0153938, IMG submission 104740) | Attine ant fungus gardens microbial communities from New Jersey, USA - TSNJ022 MetaG | ecosystem: Host-associated > Fungi > Mycelium > Unclassified | place: USA:New Jersey: Brendan T. Byrne... | reverse complement strand
TTGAGCTAATGGAAAGCTGTAAATAATGAAAAGCACCTCCTGAAAAAGTGATAAAATTGAGGAAATTGCTCGATTAACTTGACATAATTCTCTACGATAATTGTGGGCGGAGAAATCTGCCACATCATTACTGGAGGGAATCAAATGTCAAAAGTAATCAGCATGGAAAGAAAAAGTATAAGGGAGTTGGTAGATGAACTAAATCATCATTTACCGGAGATCGACTACCGACCGGCGACAATCGCACGACTCAACGCGGATTGGGATAAGCTAATTGCATATGCAGATGCACAGGGTATAGAGATTTTCACAATGGAGTTGGGCCGCGCTTTTGTATGGGATGTATGCGGCTCCATACTCGGCGACAAGGACACCTCACACAACGTAAACCGCGCGATTCACATGCTGTCCGATTTTGAGCAATATGGCATGGTATTCAAGCAATCCAGCGCGACACTAAAAGGATTTTCAGAAGAATACAGGTTGCTTTTCGAGGGATTTTTAGAGCATCTGCGCAAAATCGGAACCGCCGAAGGGTCAATCGGGACATGGCGAGGCCGCTTGTTTCGCTTCGAGTATTTCCTGCATAATAGCGGCGTGACAAGCTTTGATCAAATCGAGGTGCAGCATATATTCACATATGTTGAGTCTCTGTCCGGGTTCGCGTCGGGCACCATCGGAGCAACAATCCGATGTCTCAGACGGCTGTTTGACTATGCAATCCAAACCGGTTGCCATCACACAAATCTTGTGGAGCTTTTACCGGATGTGCGCAGGGTAAAGAAATATCGTCTGCCGAACGTATTCACAGCAGATGAGGTCGAACGCATCTTAGCCGTTGTTGACAGAGATAACGCTATTGGTAAGCGCAATTATGCGATACTAATGCTCGTTGCGAAATTGGGTCTGCGAATAAGCGATGCCCGCGGATTGCGTTTTGACAGTATTGATTGGCAAAACAAAATCATTTCGATTGTCCAAAAGAAAACCGGCGAACCGCTGGAGTTGCCGCTATTGGAGGATATTGGTTGGGCAATCATTGATTACCTGCAGCATGGCCGCCCGCAAACCGACTGCGAATACATTTTTGTAAGGCACAATGCGCCGTATGACGGATTCAAGGACAGCTTGCGGCGTATCGTATTGCAGTATGTGCAAAAGGCGGGCATTCAAACCCCTGCCCACAAACCAATTGGGATGCATACCTTCCGTCACAGCATCGCAACTACCATGCTGAAAAATGGCGCGAAGTATACGGACATTGCGAATACGTTGGGCCATGCCGTTCCTGAAAGCGCCGGGACGTACCTGAGATTGGACGATGAACAGCTTCGCGGATGCGCGCTGGAGGTGAATTTCTGATGAACAAGCCGTATTTTGATGGGCCATTTGCGCCGCTGTGCGAATTGTTTGTAACACAGAAACGCGCCGCCGGGTTAGCATACGAGCAGCAGGCCATGCTGCTCAGAATGTTTGATAACTTTTGTAAGGACTATGACATTCAGAACTACACAATCACCGAAGACATTGCGCTGGCTTGGTGTAGGCTGCGCAACAATGAAAAAGAGGTGACCCGGTATGGCCGTGCCAGCGAAATGCAGCGGTTTTCCGTGTTTCTCGCAAAACAGGGGTATTCCTCGTATCTTCTGTCGGGCCTGCCGAAAAAGGGGGAGTATCACAAACCATATATTTTCACAAGGGACGAAGTTGGGCGCATCTTCCAACGGCTCGACTCACTGGAACCGACAAATGCGGCTCCGAACCGGCACTTCGCTCTCCCACTGCTCATCCGTGTCCTGTACGGCTGCGGACTGCGGATATCGGAGACGCTGGCGCTTCTGAAAAGCGATGTGGACACCGAAAATGGAATCCTTCACATCCGGCATGGCAAAAACGACTGTGAACGCATTGTCCCCATGTCGGCATCTCTCTTGGAAAAATGCCGGAGCTATGTCCAGACGGTTCATGCCGATACCTCAAGCGATATGCCATTCTTCTTCACGAAAATGCGCACCGCCTACACAAAATCAGGGATCACCAAGCAGTTTAGAGGTTTTCTGTGGGATGTGGGGATACCGTATCGGGGCAAGGAGTTTGGCCCGCGGGTGCATGATTTGAGACACACGTTCGTCTGCCACAATATTCAGCAGTGGACGGAAAAAGGTGTGCCGATCCAGCACATGCTTCCAATTTTGTCCAAGTATCTTGGTCACACCTCTATCAGCGCGACACAGTGGTATTTGCGGTTGACCCCTGAGATTTATCCGCATCTCCGCGAAATTTGCGAACTCGAACTCGGCGGAATGTACGCGAATATCCCCAATTTTCAGATGGAGGATGACGATAATGAATAAATCAAAGCCTACTGACTTTGCGCAGTCTCTTGCGAAATACCTGTTTGAATTTCTACCGGAACAAAAGGGTCTCAGTGAAAACACGATTCGATCCTACAGCGATTCCATGTCCCTGTTTTTGGAATTTTACGAAACGGAGCGTCATCTGAAGCGTGAAAAACTGGAGATCAAGGATATTACTTGCGAGGCAGTGGAGCAATTCTATCTGTGGCTGGAACAATACAAAGGTAATTCGGTGTCCACGCGCAATCAGCGCCGGATTGCAATCAATGCGTTCCTAAAATATTTGCAGTACCGAAATCCCGGACATGTCTTGTTGTACCAGCAAATCCGCTCCATGCCGAAAAAGTCCGACAAAAGGCAGACCGTTTGCCATCTGTCGACCCAAGCAATCGTGGCGATTTTAAATCAACCGAATCTCAAGTCCAGAAGTGGCAGGCGCGACTTTGCCCTATTGAGCCTCATGTATGAAACGGCTGCAAGGGTTTCCGAAGTCACATCGCTTTCCGTTGGTGACGTCCGATTTGAGAAAGACGGCGCAACGGTTCGCCTGTTCGGCAAGGGCAAAAAGACGCGGGAAGTCCCCGTTATGTCGGAGATTACGGATTTTCTCAGGCGCTATTTGATGGAGGAAGCGAATCATCGCACATGCCGGAAAAGCGATCCCTTGTTTTGCAATCGAATCCAGGGGCAGCTTACTCGGTCGGGAATTACCTATGTTCTTGACAAATATGCCGATGAGGCTCGCCTCATTGCGCCTGAGTTGATACCGGAACAAGTCTATCCCCATATCCTGCGGCACAGCCGCGCCATGCATTGGCTGGAAGCGGGTTTTGATTTACAGTACATCAAGGATCTGCTGGGACATGCCAATCTCACGACCACTGAGATTTATGCCCGTCTCAATGTTGAGATGAAACGTAAATTGCTGGAGCAAGCCCACCCGCCAGATCCGCAATTGCCACAGTATCCATCTTGGACAGATGATAAAAACATGATGACTTGGCTCCACAGCTTTCAGCCGCTACGTTAGTAAACAACTTAATCGCAAAGAATTATGTAAAGTCGGCAGAGCTATTTTGCTGACTTTACTGCTGTTTTTGGAGGTGACTTAACATTTTTCTTAGCTTTCCATTAGCTCAAAAATGTGAAGCTTCACATTTCTAATAGTCCAATACTCGCCAAGCAACGGAGAATTGTTCTCCCAATATGGCCCCAGCAGGTTTCCATAGCCCGGACGGAGGTCGAGGTACAGATACTCCGCCGTCCGCAATTCGGCAGGTTTCTTCGAGGACCGCGCGGAAGTCCTCTCCGCCTGCGGAGCTGAATGCTCCTGGTACGTTTTCCCAGACCATATACCGAGGTCGAACAGCGTAAGCTGTTCCGCCGTTTCGTTCATCCTCGCGTCTCATCTCCTTTACGATCCTGATCTGCTCCATGAACAGGCCGGAGCGTTCGCCGGCAAGCCCGGCGCGCTGGCCCGCAACCGATAAATCCTGACAGGGGCTGCCGCCTGTGATGATATCCACGGGCGGCAGCTTCGCGCCGTCCAGCTTTGTGATGTCCCCGAAGTGGCGCATCTCCGGGAACCTCAGTTTTGTCACTTCGATGGGAAAGGCTTCGATCTCGCTTGCCCACAGTGGTGTGATTCCATTGTGCGCTCCCGCCAGGGGAAACCCGCCGATCCCATCGAAAAGGCTCCCCAGCGTCAGCATTGCTAAAGCCCCATAGGGCGGATGCCCATTTGGGATTGACCGCTTTGAGGGTATGCCTCGTCGATAACAATCCGGCCTTCTTCAGCGATGCTTATTTTCTTTCCCTGCTCCATCAACCAGTCAAGATATTCCGGCTCCGCGTTTTGGCGGACGGATTCCGGCAGCCACACAACCGGCAGGGAGAAGGAATGGCGGGCGGTTTCCTGCTCGATGGTATACTCCAGCGTCTTTTTTGTCATCGGGAGCCACGGCTCCGCGTCCTCCGGCAGCTCATGATCAAACTCCGCCGAATATAAACAGACATCCTCGTATCGTTCCCAGCTATCGCTTCCATCTTCGTTCCAGACATGGTCTGCGGAGGAAATGACCACAGACTCGTCATTGCAGTTTACCCATACGGATTTGTCCAGATCGGGCAGGTAAAACTGAACGGTTCCCACCATGCACTGGCCCCCGGTCGTGCCGTACGCCCGGCTCCTGATCTCGAAATTGTTCGGGCCAAAGGCGGGAACCATGTCCAAATCCCTGAGTGTTTCCAGGTGCATCCGGCCTCTGGAGGCATACCTGTCCGGGTACTCCACGCACTCAAATTCAGCGGCGGGAGCGTTGTTCAGGCACAGGTTACGGATATCTCCGGCGCGGACTTCGGCTTTTTTCAGCGAGGAAAAAGTGAGGAGCTTTCTGTTTTCACATAAAAAGCCGGCTTGTCCGGCAAGCGGGCCGTCCGGCCGGGTCTTTGCCCATATCGCGTAGGTGGTCTTTTGCGCGCCGAGGATCACCGCCTCCGGTACCTGGCGGATCGGTTTGCCCAGCTTGCCGGCCTCGCCGATCTCGGCGCTCATCCCGGCGCTGATCCGGTCGCCGCACACCCACAGTTCGTCGCAGCGTTCCAGAACATGATGGCCGAGCTTCAGCCCGGTTTCCCGTTCGGCGGGATTGGCATCGTCCAGCAGTTGCGTGTAGAGGAGGTGGACGGCCACCGGGGTGTGCCCCTGCGCGATGCAATAACGGCAGGCGGCGCGGGCGAACTCCATGTTGCGCTCCACATCGCCGGCATAGGGGGATGCGATATATACCAGTTTCTTTTCTGTCATTTCGCCACCGCCTGTGTAATCATTTTTGTTGTGCTGACCGCCGCCTGCGCTGTGTAGACGGCGCTCATGATATTGGCCCTCGTCGCGGTTTCAAGCCCGAACGCCCCGGCGATTCTCGGCACCTCTCCCGCTGAGAGCATCAGGCCGAGCCCCAGGATGGGGTGCTGCGGCACGACGAGCAGCCCGATTGTAAGGAAGGTCGCCTGCAGGAAGGTGGTCAGGCACAAGCCGATGACCTGCTTCATCCACTGCAGAAACCCGTCGATGTAGCCCCTGGGTACGCTGAACATATACAGGCTGCCCACCGCGATCTGGATCAGCAGGATGCCGCCGCGCTTCAGGTTTCCAAAAAACACCTTGATCACCGCGTACCCCATCAGGATCACGACAAACAGCATGGTGATCGGGTTGTAGTTGTTAAAGGTGACTTCAAAGGTTCCGATGGCGTCGAGAACGCTGTTAGCGAGAGCATCCACATTGCCGAAGTTGGTCAGGCCCCCCGTCAGGCTGCTCTGCAGGTTGACGGCCAGCTTGTAGAGCTCAATCGGCACAATGGAAAACAGAGAGGCCGCCATAAAGCCCTTGATGGCATTGAGCCCCGCGTCTTTGAAATTTCCCCGGCCGGACTGATGCTCGATTCCCACCTCAAAGGCAGCGACCACGAGCCCAATCCCAAACAGCGCCCAGCCGAGATACCTGAAAAACAGGACGATCCCCTGCACGGCGTCCAGCGCGAACAGGTCGACGCCCATGTTGCCCATGCTGGAGAAAAAATTGCCGAAAAATCCGACCACCTGGCCGTAGCACCATTCGATGATCTCGTCCATGACGCTTGAAAAAACAAAATCCCATATAAACAATTGGTGTTTTCACCCCTTTCGCATGAGGCGCGGACGCGCAAAAAGAGGCGGGGCCTCGCTTCTGCGCGGCCCCGCCTCCGATGTCTTATATATTCCACTACATCTGCTGATTCATCGAAAGACCCTGCCCCTGCTCCTGCTCCTGTTCGCTTTGCAGATATTCCGTGTATTCCTCGAACGCCATTTTGTAATACGCTTCGATATCGCCGCTGGAACAGCCGCTTGTTTTGAACATGGAGAAACAGTCGGCAGGATCATTGTGTGTGGATATGATGGCGCCGCCGCATTCTTCTCCCCGTTCCATTTTTTCAAACTGGTCTATTGCCAGGCATAGCTGGCTGGTTTCATTGATCCTGCCATACACCGGCACCTTGTAATAAACATGAGGGAACTGAACGCAACGGCTGTTAAATCCGAAGATGATATCCTTGTCATCAAGGTCGAGCTGGATATGAAAAGGGATGCTGTCGCTCTTTCCAAAGGTGTCCAGGAGTCGTTGTGCTTCTGCCCCGGATATCGGGCGGAGAAGCGTTTTCCCTTGTGCTTCGGGAGGAAAGCTGTCGCTCCCCACAAGCATTTCCGCAAGCTCTATGACTGTGGCTTTTGGATTTTCTTTTGCGAGGAGATCCAGCTTTTGAAGAGCGGCGTAGGGATAGCTGAATCCCCCTGCGTGTTCTGTATAAAAAGCACAATACTCCATGCCACGCCGGATTGCGTATACTGCTGCGGTCGGCAGTGATTGTTCTTTCTGCATTTTTATTCTCCGTTCATTGGTTTTTCATTTTCAAGCGGAGCCGCACAGAAGTGCGGCCCCGCCCCCTGTGGTATGGTAATTAATAAGGCATGTGCGTCCACTGCTGCGGTTCGGGCAGATTTTGCGTAAGGGCTTTCTCCTGCGCTTCATAACCTGTCATCACTTCCGCAAAATCCGCAACCCTTTGCTCATCGATATCCCGTAGGATGAAGGTCATGTTATGCCTGCCCGGTGATAATTTTTCAATGGGCGCCGTAAGCACATCCACCCATTCAGAGAGATCGTGTTTCTCCAGCGTTGACCGGCTCAACTCCTGAATTTGGTTATTAATGCACTTGTACATCGTTGTACAGTCAAAGCCGGGGTCATCGGCGAAGGTGGATCGCAGGATAACATTGTAAAAAGAAACGCCGGAGCGCATCAGCCCCAGCAGGGTGTTCGGAGCCGTCTGCTCCGGCAGATTTTTGCCTGAATGATCACTCGCTTTTGTTTCCTGTAATTCGCATTGCAGTTGATAAACTCCCTTCTCCAGTTTGGCTAAAGCGCCCTTTTTTAATAAAAAGACTATTGCAGATGTTGTTCTCTGGTCCGCATCGTAAAAATCGATATCAAATTTTTCTTGAGCCTTAGTTATTAGCTCTTGCCTCGTATGGGTTTTGTTGTCTGCTAAAACCTCCAAGACCATCGCTCTTAATTCCTGCAACGTGACCATGCTATTTTCCCCTAAATCCCGATGACCGTCCAAATATACAGCGGAGCGGTCAGGGTAAAGACGAGACAGGCGAACAGGATGGCCGGAGCTGTCCACTCAAACATGCCATGCTTTCGATAGTCAAAATACGCCATCCCCAGCTTGGCAAAGAAAAACACCGCCAGAACAAGGTCGATCACCGGAAACACCACATTGTTGACCACCTGTTTAATCTGGCCGGAGGCGTCCCGCCATGTGCCCTCAATCGCGCCCGCCACATCGCCGGTTCCGGCCGCGAACGCCGCCGTGCTGAACAGACAGCAGAGGACAAGGGTGAGGCAGAGAATGCAGAGGGCTTTTCTATACTTTTTCATTAATAAATGCCACCTTTCTTGCGTTGAAATAGTAAAGCCGCGGGAGATTATATTCCCCGCGGCTTTGTCTTTTTCTGTTTTTCCTATGGCTTCAGTGGAGCTATATGCCAATCGTCCCACAGCGATCCCCGGATGGTCAGGCTGTCGGTCAGGTTCATCGACAGCATCCCCGTGGGAGTCCAGCAGTCGATCAGCCAGGTGTTAACGGTGTAAGCCCCGTCCGGCATCCATATGGGTGTGAAATGTGTCCGGTTCTTATAGGTCGAGTAGCTGTTGCTCTTGAACTGGAATTGGGAGCTGTTTCCGCTGACCGTCCTGTCCAGCAGCCGCCAGAATTGCTCGTAGCGGAACTCCGGGAAATAGCTGACGGCGTTCTGCGCCGGGGTGACCGCGCTGCTCTGGCTGGAGCTGACATTCGCCGTCACGGTCTGGTTGATCCCATAGCCGGACTTCATCGTCCTGCCGCTGGCGGTGGGGTTGTGGTCATCGGTCTTGATGGTCATCGTGGCGGTCAGGCTGGCGGAGTAGCGGTCGAAGTCAAACTCCCACCAGCCGTGGTCGCACCAGTATCCGTCGTCGTCCTCGCCTCCCGAATGCCACACCCAGTATTCCTGCCACCAGGGGCGCCATACGCCCCAGTTGGCCGAGGTTGTCTGTGGCCGGCCGGGGACTGAGGCGTGTGTGAACGAGTCGTTGCGGTCGTCTGCCACGGGATTGGGCGGCGGGTTTTTGTCCAAATCCACGATCTTGACATTGATGGTTGCCTGCGCCGAGCCGGGACCGGAAACGCTCACGATGATCACCATGTCCTGCGGGGTGGCCGGCGTCGTCCAGCGCACCCAGGCAAGCTGGGAGTCGCCGGACGGGTAGTAGATATTGCCTGCGGAGTATGCCGTGCCGCCGATATTGAATGTCGCCCTGGCGGGGTGGTCGGGATCGGACTGGCCGCCGCTGACCCACACGGAGGTGATGACCTGCGTGTTCACCCGGTATTCGTAGTCGTAGGTTTCCAGCACGATTTCCTCCGGTTGTTCCTCAAAGCGGACGATGCCCAGCCCCAGCGAGGACTTGATGTCGGCGTTGGAGGCCGCGCTGGTGCGGCTGCCCGACCACGCCGGGTAACCCAGGTCGGAGGTTTCGAGGAACATTGCCAGCGGCAGGTTCTTATGGGAGAGGGACAGCATTTTGCTCCGCAGTCCGCCGCTGAGTATCTCATCGTACATGGCGGCTTCGGTGGCGGTCATCGCCACATCTACGCCCTGAAACTTAAAGTAGGCAAGTGGCTCCAACAGTAACTTGTAATCCCCGCCGATTAACACTTCGTAATTCATTCCGGTTATATTGGCAATTGAACGGATAACCTGTTCGTCCGTGAAATAGCTTCTGATGGCATCAATATTGTTGCCATCAGAGCCGGACGGGATAATACGCGGCAATGCCTGACTCGGTTTGATACAAGTGTAACTGCCTTGTATTGGCGAAAGCCCTGTACCGTTATTATATTGAATCTTGCTCACCTTGCCGAAATGATAAAGCGAAGCGGATGGGTTTTTATTTGTCAGATCTATCGGGGTAGTGACCACGGCGTGGCCGCTTGCCCTGACCACAGTGACACGGACGCCGTCATTGCCGGGATTCCAATAATTCTGTGAGGTGCCGCTGCCCATCCCGCCGCCACCCGAATCAATGTTGGGATCGCCTTCGGCGTAAGCGGCAAGCGGCGTCATGATGCACAAAAAAAGCGCCAGCAGTACGCTGGCGATTCGGTGTTGTTTCATACGCTCCCTTTCCGGTAAACGAAAAAGGCACGGCGCCATGCCATGCCTCTCCTTTGCCTGTATTCTTTTTCTGTCAGTCCATGATCCCGATCTTGTTTCCGTTCTCGTACATATCATCCGCCGGTATCACCTGATTTGCTCCGCCCTGCGGCACATTGTCAAAGCCGGGGAGCCCTCCCGATGTGCCGCCGCTTGTCGGTTTTTCAGTTGCCGGAGGGGGCGTTACAGCGTCATGGTCTACTGCCTGGGGCGGTTCGCTGACCGGCTTTCCGTCCGGCGTCTTGGTCGAGTCCTTTAGCGTTTCCTCGTCATATTCCGGCTTGGTGACGTCCGGCTGGATGGTCTGCTCGGTTCCGGTGGACACCGCGCCGCCGCCCGCGGGAGTCTGTGTTTCCGGCTTCACCACAACAACGGTGGGCGAATCATCCTTGCCGGCGTCCGCGCCGCTCCCATCGGTGCCGGGGTCTACCGTGACGCCGCCCGGTGTGTCCTCCAAAGCCGGGAGCGGATCGTCCTGCGCGGGTTCTTTTGAAAAACTGCCTCCGATCAGCACGACCAGCACGGCGCATATCACAAGGCATCCGGCTACGAGCAGCCATTTTTTTGTTCTGTTATTCATAGCGGTTCCTCCTGTATCTGTGTAATTTTACCTTTTCCTCTATTTGAGCCTCACCCTACCATAAGAGGGCGAAAATGTCCAGACCTTTTTTATAAAAAACCATGCCCTGTCTAAAATTTCGGCGTATATCCGGCGCTGGTTTTGACCGTGATCCGCATTGGCGGCAGCAGCCTGCCGCCGAACGACACCGGGACCTCCAGCTCTATGGCGCAGTCGGCAACGAAGCGGTCCGACGCCGAGTCGCCCGCGGCG
>Ga0153938_1001160_pt1 | contig 10492 bp, 10 predicted proteins | sample TSNY022MetaG_FD_104740 | JGI IMG/M metagenome (GOLD analysis project Ga0153938, IMG submission 104740) | Attine ant fungus gardens microbial communities from New Jersey, USA - TSNJ022 MetaG | ecosystem: Host-associated > Fungi > Mycelium > Unclassified | place: USA:New Jersey: Brendan T. Byrne... | reverse complement strand
TTTGTGAAACGCTGGCCGCCAACGCCAAGCTGCGCAGGATCGACGGCCGAGAAGACGACATCACCGTGCTGGCCGCCCGCATTGCCCACGGCACGTAGCTGCAAACCGCGGCCTTTTGGCGCGGGGTTCATGCCGGATTATGGTAAGCGCCAAATAACCCCGCGTCTGTACAGGCGCGGGGTTATTTGGCGCTTACGGATTATGTTGCCGGAATAGCTGCGAAGTTATTGTTGTCTCAGCTTTTGGGAAACAGGGGCAGCGGCGCCAGGAAGATCAGGTCGCCGCGCTTTGCGGTGTCCCCCTCGGCCAGCACGGCGGCGCGGCCCGCGATTTCGCCGCCGGCCTTTTTCACCAGCGTTTCCAGCGCCGCCATCGACTCCCCGGTGCTCACAACGTCGTCCACGATCAGCACCCGCTTGCCTTTCAGGTACTCCATGTCGTCGATATCCAGATACAGCTCCTGCAGCTTGTCCGTGGTGATCGACTTCACATCCACCTTCACAGCCTTTTTCATGTACAGCTTCTTGCTCTTGCGGGCCAGAAAGTACCGCTTGCCCGACTGGCGGGACATCTCGTAGGTCAGCGGGATGCCCTTGGATTCGGCCGTGATCAGCACGTCGTGCTCCGGGGCCAGCTTCAGCAGCTCCCCGGCGCAGGCCATGGTCAGCTCCACATCCGAAAACATGATAAACGCGGCAATGTCCAGGCTCTCGCTCACCGGGCAGAGGGTCAGCTCCCGCCTTAGCCCCGCAACCTCCAGCGTATAGGTTTTGTTTGACATGATCGCAGCTCCCCCTCGATTAGCCGGGAGGCCAGGCCATCTGCCTGTCCCCCAGGATGTGTACGTGCAGATGCGGCACCGTCTGCTGGCCGTGCTCGCCGCAGTTGGACACCAGGCGGAAGCCCTTGTCCAGCTTCTGCTCCGCTGTTACTTTGGCGATCACCTCAAACAGGTAGGCGGCCTCCGCGCTGTTTTCCGGCGTGATGTGCGCCGCGCTTTGGATATGGGTTTTTGGAATCGCGAGCAGGTGCACCGGGGCCTGGGGTTCGATGTCCTTGAACACCAGCACCCGGTCGTCCTCGTACACCTTGTCGGATGGGATTTCACCCTTTATGATTTTGCAGAACAAGCAATCCCCCATGGACGGACCTCCTTTTTCTTTTTTTAATCGCGCCTATTGGCGCGGGGGTGCCACTTGCCAATGGGGTTGGTTGTCGCTCGCCGCGACGGGCGTTACTTTGTTTTGCCACAAAGTAACCAAAAGGCACTCAAGGGTGTTCCCCCCCTTGAGAAACCCTCCTGTTAAGAACGGGCACCCGCGGTGCTTCGCCGATGAGCACAGCGCGCTGGCGGGGCCGTACCGGTGGTGCAGCGCACCCATATCACGGTGCCCTCGACAGGGGCTTTCTGCGCTTAGAACTTTTCTGCGTGCCCGGCGGCTCGCTGCTGCGAGGCCGTCGATTGCGTTGCTCTGTTTGCTCCTATGGGGCTGCGTTTAGGGCGGTCTTCTGCTTGCCCTTGTCAAAGGTTGCGGTGCCCTCGACAGGGGCTTTCTGCGCTTAGAACTTTTCTGCGTGCCCGGCGGCTCGTTGCTGTGAGGCCGTCGATTGGGTTATTCTGTTTGCTCCTATGGGGCACGTCTATGGTAGACCTCATTGAGATGAACACGGCGCGCTGGCGGGGCCTTGCCGGTGGTGGGGCCTAGGCTTCCAGCTGTTTTTTTACGATATCCACAAAACTGGCCATAACTTGCTCCAGCTTTGCGTTGTCGGAAATGCCGCCCATGGCGTTGTCCGGGCGGCCGCCGCCCGAGCCTCCGGCAATTTGGGCGGCCTGCCGCACCAGCTTGCCGCAGTTGACGCCGGCCTTGACAGCGTCCTTGCCGGCAAAGGCGAGCAGTGCGATCTTGCCGCCGCCGGTGGCCGCCATCAATCCCACAATGTCGGGGGCCTTATCCTTGAGCTTGTCGGCTGTGCTGCGCAGCGCCTCGGGGGTGGCGTCGGGCAGCGTGGTGGTCAGCACCTGCACGGCGCCCACGCGGGGCAGGTCCTTGGTCAAGTCGCCGGCTTGGGAGGCGGTGATCTTCTCGTTCATGGCGTCCACCTGCCGCTGCAGCTCCTTGAGCTGGGCGGCGGCCGACACACACTTGGCGGGCAGCTCGGCGGGCGAGGCCAGCTTAAAGGGCGCGCAGGCTTCGCGCAGCAGCCCCTCCTGGCGCTCGATCAGCGCCAGCACGCCAGTGCCGGTCACGGCCTCGATCCGGCGCACGCCCGCGGCCACCGAGGTCTCGTGCTCGATCTTGAACAGCCCCAGCTCGGCTGTGTTTTGCACATGGGTGCCGCCGCAGAGCTCAATGGAAAGCCCGCCGATGTCGCACACGCGCACACTGTCGGAGTACTTGTCGCTGAACAGGGCCAGCGCCCCCAGTTTCTTGGCCTCCTGCATGGGCATCTCGGTGACAGTGAGCGGCAGCGCGCGCAGAATCATGGCGTTTACTTTTTTCTCCACCTCGGCCAGCTGCTCGGGGGTCACGGCGCTGAAGTGGGTGAAGTCGAAACGGCAGACCTGGGAATCCACCATCTGGCCCGCCTGGTGCACGTGGGTGCCCAGCACCTCCCGCAGTGCCGCCTGCAGCAGGTGGGCGGCGGTGTGGTTGCGCATGATGGAGCGGCGCCTGCCCTTGTCCACACTTACGGTGGCGGTGTCGCCCTTGGCGACAAAGCCGCTCTCCACCACGCCGATATGCATGATGTGCCCGGTGGGGGACTTCCTGCAGTCTTTCACCGTGAACAGGCTCTTGCCCACGATGATGCGGCCGGTGTCGCCCACCTGGCCGCCGCTTTCGGCGTAAAACGGGGTCATATCCAGAAAGACCGCGGCGCTTTCCCCCGCGCTCACCTGGTCGGTAACCTCGCCGTCCTTGACGATGTACCGCACCTTGGCCGTACCGCTCAGCTCCTCGTAGCCGGTGAAAGTATCCTGGAACCGGGCGTTGCGCAGAACGTCCTCCTCCCAGCCCACATCGCCCTGGGACTCCTCGTGTGCCTTGCGGGCGCGCTCCCGCTGTGCCTGCATATTTGCCAGAAAGCCCTGCTCGTCCACGATAAAATTCCTGTCCGCCGCGATTTCCTTGGTCAGGTCCAGCGGGAAGCCGAACGTGTCGTACAGGCGGAAAGCGTCCTCGCCGGTGATAGCCCGCAGGCCGTCGAGCATCTGGCTTTTCGCGTTTCTCATGATATTGTGCAGCAGCTCCAGCCCCTGGCGGATGGTCTTGTCGAAGCGCTCCTCCTCAGTGCGGATGACCTCCTTGATGTAGTCGGCCCGCTCAGCAAGGTCCGGGTAGGCGGTCTTGTTCTCCTCAATGACGGTGTCGCAGACCTCCCACAGGAACGGGCGGTCGATCCCCAGCAGCTTGCCATGGCGCGCGGCGCGGCGCAGCAGGCGGCGCAGCACGTAGCCCCGGCCCTCGTTCTGGGGCACCACGCCGTCCCCCACCATAAAGACAGTGGAGCGGATGTGGTCGGTTACAACGCGCAGCGATACATCCGCCTTTTCGTCCTTTTTGTACTCCACGCCGGCGATGCGGGCAATATGCTTCATAATGTTCTGCACCGTGTCCACCTCGAAGAGATTGTCCACGCCCTGCAGGATGCAGGCCAGGCGCTCCAGGCCCATGCCGGTGTCGATGTTGGGCTTTTCCAGCGGGGTGTAATTTCCCACGCCGTCCGAGTTGAACTGGGTAAACACCAGGTTCCAGAATTCCACATAGCGGTCGCAGTCGCAGCCCACGGCGCAGTCGGGGCTGCCGCAGCCGTGCTCCTCGCCGCGGTCATAGTAAATCTCGGAGCAGGGGCCGCAGGGACCGGAGCCAATCTCCCAGAAGTTGTCCTCCTTGCCCAGGCGCACGATATGCCCGGGGTCCACCCCCCGGTTTTGGGTCCAGATTTGGGCCGCTTCCTCGTCCTCCTCGTAGATGGACACCCAGAGCCGGTCCACGGGGATCTTCATGACCTCGGTCACAAACTCCCAGGCCCACTTGGTGGCGTCCTGCTTAAAGTAGTCGCCAAAGGAAAAGTTCCCCAGCATCTCGAAGTAGGTGCCGTGGCGGCTTGTCCTGCCCACCCGCTCGATGTCCGGCGTGCGAATGCACTTCTGGCAGGTGGTGGCCCGCTTGTTGGGCGGCGTTTCAAGCCCCAGAAAATATTTTTTCAGCGGCGCCATGCCCGAGTTGATCAGCAGCAGGCTGGCGTCGTCGCCGGGCACCAGCGGCGCGCTGGGCATGCGCAGATGATCTTTGCTTTCAAAAAATGAAAGAAACTTTTCCCGTATATCGTTCAGGCCCATCCATTCCATAGTCCGTCGCATCCCCTTTTCACAAGTACACACTCATCATTTTATATGCCAACTTATCACGACGATTATACATGATTCCCATGCGTCCGTCAACGATTTATGCAGAGGCGGGCGCAGGCTCCGGGTCCGCCCCGCGCCCGGCCTGCTCCTCCCCGGCCTGCTCCCCGCCGGAGGCCCCGGCCGGGGCCAGCTCGGGGTAGACATACCAGGTCATGCGCTCCAGCTCGCTGAGCATGCGCAGCGACTGGACCTCGAACAGCCGCGCGTCCACATAGAAATACCAGTCCTTCAGCACGGCGGGCAGGCTTTTGTAAAACGTGTTCTGCTCCAGGTCCTTGATGGTGATATCCTGCTGATCGCAGAAAATCACCCGCACAGCCTCAAAGTCGGGGCGGCCCGCCGCGATGGCGATGTCCGCCGGGTACTTCCAGCCGGTGTAATCGGCCGCCACATTGGCAAAGCCCACCGCTTTCATAAGCTCCCCTTCCAACGTGTCGCCGGTGGCCACCGTGAAGTCCAGCAGCCGCAGGTAAAGCGCGGGCACCGGCTCCTCCCCAGCCACGGTGTCCACGGCGGCGGCGATCCCCTCCAGCCGGGTGTAAAAGCGCTTTTCAAGGCCCTCGCCGATCTCGGCGCCGGTCACCTGGCCCTCCATCAACAGCGCAAGGTCCTTGTAGTTGCCAAGCAGCGCCCTCAGGCTGGCCGCGTGGGGAATCACCGCCACCGCGATTTCCCGCTCGGCCAGGATTGCCAGATCGTCCTCCGAAAGGGTAATCTCGGTCAGCACCAGGTGGGGGTCCAGCTCCAGGATTTTGTCCATGTCGGGTAGCAGCGCGGTGCCGCAGCCCGGCAGCGACGCGGCCTCGGCCGGGTAGGAGCAGTAATCGTCCACCCCCACCAGGCGGTCGCCTATGCCCAGCTCGTAAAGCTTTTCGGTCAGGGACTGGGCCAGCGACACCACCGCGCCCGGGCTGCTCTCCAGCGTGACACCGGCCGCCGTAACCGGGTATTCGGGTGTGACCTCCTCCCGAGGGAGCTGACCGGGGGCGGACTCGGAGGAGGAATCCGCTCCCTCCCACAGCCCAAAGCGGGCTGCAAAAGAGCAGCCCGCAAGCAGGCAGCAGGTAAGCGCCAGGAGGATCACCAATCGCTTTTTCACCATCTTATGCATTCCTTAATTCCTTATTTTTGGCCTGTGTAATTGAAAGCTAGACTACAGTATATCTCAGAAACCGCATAAATGCAACATTAGACCTGTTGTGAAACCCACCGCCAGACACTGCGCAGGGATTTTAGAACAGGTCTAATATGCCAAACGGCCCGCCCCCTTGCGGGACGGGCCGTTTCACGATATACTACAGCAAGGGGAGAAAATAAGAGGAGAGCGCGGCCTATCTCAGCAGGCTCAACACGCCCTGGGGCAGCTGGTTGGCCTGGGCCAGCATGGCCTGGCTGGCCTGGACAAGGATGTTGTTCTTGGTGAATTCCATCATCTCCTTGGCCATGTCCACGTCCCGGATGGTGGATTCGGCCGCGGTCAGGTTTTCCTTGGTCACGCCCAGGTTGTTCAGCGTGTGCTCCATGCGGTTCTGCAAAGCGCCCAGGCTGGCGCGCTGGGCCGAAACCTGCTTCACGGCGCCGTCGATTATGTCCACGGCCTGGTTGGCCAGATCCCGGGTTTTTACGCTTGTGTCGATCAGAAAGCTCCGCCCGTCGCCCAAAAAGGCGGTGGACATGTTGTCTACATGCAGGCCCACCCGCTGGTCGGCCCCGCCGTTGGCCCCGATCTGGAACACCAGCTTGGAATCCTCGGTGCTGAACACGGCGCGGCGCAATGCGTGCTCAGGGTCCATGAGCTCCTGTGTATCGGCGACCGTTGTGGTGGCCTCCACCAAATCGGCGTTGCCGTCGCTGTCCAGCGCGATGTTGGCGATCACGCCGTTGATGTTCTTTATGAACTCCGAGCTCACGTTGGTACCCGCGGCGGGATGATTGGTCATGGTGGCGACCGCTTTGCCGTCCTCGTCGCAGAACAGATAGACCGCCTCTCCTGCCGCGACAGTGATATCGGCGTCCCCGTTCTGCTTTTCAATGTCGATGGCGGTGGTTCCGGCGGTGTTGTCAATGTACTGGCCCAGATACACCTTGTCGCCGATCTGCAGCGCGATGCGCTGACCCGCGGCGGCGTGGGTAAAGATTAGCGTGGCCACGCCGTTTTTGGTGTTCTGGATGTCGGCCAGGAATGTCTCGATTTTGGATTCCCCGGCGATTTCACCGTTGGCGGCCTGGCCGATGTCAAAGCCAAACGTGCCGGACAGATAGTTGGCCACCGCGCCGAAAGAGCCGTCCTTGTATACGCCGGTCCCGATGGTCGCGCCTTCGATCATCTCGCCGCGCACGCCGCCGATGGAACCGTCCAGCAGCTTGATGCCGTTGTAGTGCGTGGAGCCCGAGATGCGGTCGATCTCGCTCTTCAGGGCCTGCATCTCTAGCTCAATCTGCTCCCGGTCCGCGTCCACATAGGTGCCGTTGCTGGCCTGCACAGCCAGTTCCCGCATGCGGTGCAGGATATCGTGGGTCTCGTTGAGTCCCCCCTCGGCGGTCTTGATCAGGCTGATGCCGTTGGAGGTGTTCTGCTCCGCCATGGCAAGGCCCCTGATCTGGCCACGCATCTTCTCCGAGATGGCAAGGCCCGCCGCATCGTCGGCCGCGCGGTTGATGCGGTAGCCGGACGAGAGCTTTTCCAGGTTGCCCGAGGTCATGGAGTTATTAATCCCCAAGTAACGGTGCGCGTTTAGCGCGGCTAAATTGTGTTGTATAACCATTTCAAGTGCTCCTCCTTGTCCCGAATCCGGATTTTAGGGTTGACAAAAAACACCGCTTCCATGCCCGGCTTTTTGTCGATTATCTTTCTGTAACATATATCGGGGCCGGGGAAAAAAACTTTAGTCAATTTCACAAAAAAATTCCACACCCTGTGTGTGGAAATCAAATAACAGGATGGTGAATCCGTTTTGAACCCATATTTTTCACGTTCGGCGTTGCTGCTGGGCGAGGCCGCGATCGAAAAACTGGCCGGCTGCCGCGTGGCGGTGGCTGGTCTGGGAGGGGTGGGCTCTTTCGCCGCCGAGGCCCTGGTGCGCGGCGGCGTGGGCTCCCTGCTGCTGATCGACAACGATCTGGTGGCCCCCGGCAACATCAATCGGCAGCTGCTGGCCACCGCCGGCACGGTAGGCAAGCCCAAGGCGGAGCTGGCGGCCCGGCGCGCACTGGAAATAAACCCCCGTGTGCACGCCCAGGCCCGCCGGGAATTTCTGCTGCCCGAAAACATCGAGGAGGTGCTGGCGGGGCCGCTGGACTACATTTTAGACGCCGTGGACACGGTGAGCGCCAAGCTGGCCCTGGCTGAAACCGCGTACCGGCGGGACATTCCTATCATCAGCTGCATGGGGGCGGGCAACAAGCTGGACCCCACCCTATTCCGGGTGGCGGACATTTACGAAACCAGCGTCTGCCCGCTGTGCCGGGTCATGCGCCGCGAGCTCAAAAAGCGGGGCCTGCCCGGGCTCCAGGTGGTCTACTCCCGGGAGCAGCCCCTGACGCCCGCGCAGGCCCCGGAGCCAGACAGCGCCGGCCATTCGAAGAGAATTACCCCCGGCAGCGTATCCTTTGTGCCGCCGGTGGCGGGCATGATCGCGGCCGGGGTGGTGATCCGGCGGCTGGCCGGGATCGATTAGACCTGTTCAAAAGCCCGCCGCGAACGGACAAGCCGGGGGTTATGAATCAGATCTTTTGATCAGGGGTTGACCACATTCACCGAAGCGCCGTCCATGAAGCCTTTCAGGTTGGCCACCGCCACTTCCATTTCATTATTTCAGGATGGTTCCGCCGCCCATCACATAGTCCTCGTTGTACAGCACAACGGCTTGTCCCGGTGTGACCGCCCGCTGGGGCTGGTCAAACTCCACCCGCAAGGCGCCGTCCTGCGGCGGGTATACGGTGGCGGGCTGGGCGCGGTGGCTGTAGCGGATTTTAGCCATCACTTTGGTGGGCTCCGTGGGGGGCGGGTCAATCCAGCGCAGGTCGCCGGCGGTCAGCCCGCTTGTGAACAAGCTGTCGTTCCCGGCCAAAACAATGTCCCCGCTGGCGGCGTCGATGCTCTTGACAAACATGGGCTTGCCCAGGTTGACGCCAAGGCCCCGGCGCTGGCCCACGGTGTAGTGCCACAGGCCCTGGTGCCTGCCCAGCACATTGCCCTGCTCGTCCAGAAAGTTGCCGGCGGAGCTCTGGGCGCCGGTGTAGCGCTTCAAAAAGGCCGCGTAGTCGCCGTCCGGCACAAAGCAGATGTCCTGGCTCTCCTCCGTGTCCGGCGGGGAAAGCCCGGCCTGGGCCACGATGGCGCGCACTGTCTGCTTGCAATGCAGCCCCAGCGGAAAGACCGTGCGGGCCAACCACTCCTGGGGCAGGCAGTACAGCACATAGCTCTGGTCCTTTTTGCGGTCCCAGCCCCGGCGCAGCCGCAAGCGGCCGCCGCTGCGCTCGGTGAACGCGTAGTGCCCGGTGGCGATGCAGCCGATGCCCTCCCGGTCCGCGATTTCCAGCAACAGCGGGAATTTGGAGGTGCGGTTGCAGGTGACGCAGGGGTTGGGGGTGATCCCCCTGGCGTAGGCGTCGGCAAAGCTTGCGACCACTTCTTTCTCGAAATGGTCCCGCGCGTCCATCACCATATGCCGGATACCCAAACAGGCGGCTGTGACCGCCGCGGCTTCGGCGTCCTTTCCGTCCTTTCCGGCGTTGTCGTGCAGGCGCAGCGTAACGCCGGTAACCTGGTAGCCCTGCTGCCGCAAAATCAGGGCGGAGGCCGCGCTGTCCACCCCGCCGCTCATGCCAAGCAATACGGTCTTGTTCGTATTCATGAAATCTCCTTATATTATAGGCCTGCTATAAAAATCGGTCTTTGTATAAATTCCAAAATACCGTACATCCTTTTTAACAGAATTGCTATTATAATCGGATTTTACCATATCCCCGCGATTTTTGCAAAGTCTGTCGCGTTGGTTGACAAATATCGCCGCGAGGATTACAATAAAAACAGGAACAATTGTCATCAGGAGGTTATTACAGGATGAAAAACTATTTTTCCATATACACTGCTCTGCTCACCGCGTGCGCGCTGTGTCTGTCCGCTTTCGCGGCCAGCCCGTCCACCGGCGACTACCGCGGCCAGATGATGGGCGTTGTGATCGGCGTCGGCGTTGTGGCGCTGGTCGTAATTTTAATTTTGGCGGCCCTTGGCGGCAAAAAGAAAGGCGGCAAGGGGAAGAAGAAGTAACCTTTACGCCGCCCAATAGCACCCACACAGCCCGTCACGCCATAAGGCGCGGCGGGCTGTGTTTTATATACGGGCAACCGCCGGCGATTCCGGCGGTTGCCCGTTGCGCTGCATCCCCAAAAACAAAACGGGCTGCTGCCCTGGATCTTTTCAGATCGCTTGCAACAGCCCAAAGGCAAAAGAATACAAGAGTCTGTTGATATTAAAACAAGCTCTTAGAAAATAAAAGGCGCTGTCAAAGGCAAACATGGGTCAAAGCACCAATACAATCCGAAATTGGACCGTGTCGTCGGTGGCGATGTAGTAGTCGCCGGAAACACTTGCAAAATAGCCCTGCTGCCGCAAGTTTTCCACAAACCGCTCATAGCCGCGCTCAGTGTCGGCCGCGCCGTCCACGGTCAGGCTTCTGCCCTGGTAGGAAAACGCGCTCACCGTGATTTGCGGGTTAAGGCTTTGAAACAGGGCGGCAAAGGTGTCCGCCTCGTGCAGCGGGATCAGCTCGAAATTAATGTAGGCACTTGTCACCGCGCCCGCGAATTTCAGCAGCATCTGCACGTTTCCGCGGTCCCGCAGAATATCCGCAAGGCCCACCGTGTCCTGCGAGACAACCAGCCGCACTATGCGGCTTTGGCGGTACAGCTCACTGTTTTCCACCTGGCGGGCCAGCAGCATCGACCCAAGCAGCACCGCCGCAGCCAGCAGCAGCGCCGTGAGGGTCTGCACCCAGACTGGCCTGTTCATCTGCATCATTTCCTCGTTCATTGTAGCACAGCCTTTCCGGCGCATTTGTCGTATTTTGTCGATTT
>Ga0153938_1001153_pt1 | contig 10531 bp, 8 predicted proteins | sample TSNY022MetaG_FD_104740 | JGI IMG/M metagenome (GOLD analysis project Ga0153938, IMG submission 104740) | Attine ant fungus gardens microbial communities from New Jersey, USA - TSNJ022 MetaG | ecosystem: Host-associated > Fungi > Mycelium > Unclassified | place: USA:New Jersey: Brendan T. Byrne... | reverse complement strand
TTTTACAATTACATCTTCGACTAGGCATGATCAAGCATTTGTTTATGGAAAAAATATATTTAAAGAAATTTCTTTGGTTGTAGATGAAGTATTCACTTCTTTTATAACAAAACCAAATATTAGACAACCTTTGTTTGCTCAATATTGCGACGGAGAAAAATCAATTTGCCCACAAGGTTTGTCTCAATGGGGATCGAAAGTAGATGGCGATCAAGGGTTAGAAGCAATCGATATTTTGAAAAAATATTATGGAAATGACATCATTTTAATGACAGCACCAAAAGTAAGTGGTATTCCAGTTTCATATCCAGGAACAATTTTAGAAGAAGGAACTGTTAGTGCTGATGTAGAAACTATTAAAATACAACTAAATAGAATTGGTGATAATTATCCCGCAATCCAAAAATTAAGGGTAGATACAGTTTTTGATAAAGAAATGAAAGATGTTGTAGAATTATTTCAAAAAACTTTTTATATAACACAAAATGGCATTGTTGACTCGGTTACATGGTATAAGATTTCGGAAATATATGTTGCAGTTACAAAAATGATTTCTTAAATATTTTTACTTAATAAAAAAGATATTACAAAATAAATATCTTTTTTTGTTGATTTAAAACAAAATTAAATAATAAAACATAGTATATTTGTTCTTCTCTTAAGCATACTAATAATGGTGATTTCATGTTTACTAATTATAAAATAAAAAATATAAATGGAGAAGAAGTATTATATTTATATGTTGATGATGCTTTTGAATTTGCAAAAGAATTTAGCGAAGATAATCAAGAAAATAATCAAAGTTTAAAGAATCAAATATATGAATTTATAAAAAAGCATAAAATTGTTTTTAATGGAATCAAAATATTTTTAATTGCTAATGGAGTTATAGCATTATCTTTATTGACTTCTAATTTACAATCAACATCGATGAATAATTATTTAAATACTGCTAATGAAACTTCGCATCAATTAGAAGTTAATAACAATGAACAAGAGATAGTGAATGAATTTCAAGATCAATCCGAATCGGAACTTGTTTTTGATTTAGAATCAGATGAAAATCAATCAAATTCTAATCAAAGTCAAGAAGAAACAAGTAATCAAGAAAATACGAATCCATCTAGTCCTTCAGGATCTGAGAATCAAGAAAATACGAATCCATCTAGGTCTCCCTCAAGATCTGAGAATCAAGGAAATACGAATCCATCTAGGTCTCCTTCCAGATCTGAGAATCAAGGAAATACGAATTCATCAAGTTCTCCTTCCAGATCTGAGAATCAAGAAAATAGTAATTCATCAAGTTCTCCTTCCAGATCTGAGAATCAAGAAAATACGAATTCATCAAGATCTCCTTCTAGATTTGAGAACCAAGGAAAAACTACTCCACCAAGGGCTCCTTCCAGATCTGAGAATCAAGGAAATACGAATTCATCAAGTTCTCCTTCCAGATTTGAGAACCAAGGAAAAACTACTCCACCAAGTGCTCCTTCCAGATCTGAGAATCAAGGAAATACGAATTCATCAAGTTCTCCTTCCAGATCTGAGAATCAGGGAAATACGAATTCATCGAGTGCTCCTTCCAGATCTGAGAATCAAGGAAATACGAATTCATCAAGTTCTCCTTCCAGATCTGAGAATCAGGGAAATACGAATTCATCAAGTTCTCCTTCAAGGTCTGAGAATCAGGGAAATACGAATTCATCAAGTGCTCCTTCAAGGTCTGAGAATCAGGGAAATACGAATTCATCGAGTGCTCCTTCCAGATCTGAGAATCAGGGAAATACGAATTCATCGAGTGCTCCTTCCAGATCTGAGAATCAAGGAAATACGAATTCATCAAGTGCTCCTTCCAGATCTGAGAATCAAGGAAATACGAATTCATCAAGTGCTCCTTCAAGGTCTGAGAATCAAGGAAATACGAATTCATCAAGTGCTCCTTCAAGATCTGAGAATCAAGGAAATACGAATTCATCAAGTGCTCCTTCAAGGTCTGAGAATCAAGGAAATACGAATTCATCAAGCGCTCCTTCCAGATCTGAGAATCAAACCAATTCCACGAATAATTCAATTATGGTCACGGTCAAAAGACGTAGTGGTGTCACAATTAAACTTGCTTTAGAAGAATATTTAATTGGGGTTGTTGGTGCAGAAATGCCGGCATCTTTTCATAGTGAAGCATTAAAAGCACAAGCCTTGGGGGCTCGAACTTACACGATGAAATTTATTCAAGAAGGTAAAACCTTAACGGATACTGTTAGTACGCAAGCGTATTATGATAATGATCAATTAAAAGCACTTTGGGGTAGTAGTTATACAACTTATTATAATAAAATAAAGAATGCGGTTAATAGTACCGCAGGAGAAGCAATATATTATAAAAACAGATATATTGATGCTGTTTATCATTCGACTAATAATGGTTTCACCTCAGATTCAGTGGATGTATGGGGTAATAATATTCCTTATTTAAAAAGTGTTGAAAGTTCTTGGGATAAGGATGCAAATAGTTATTTAAGAAGTGAAACAAAAGGCTTCGATGTTGTCAGTTTTGTATTAGGAATGAATATTAATCAAAATAGTGATATTCAAGTTGTATCAAGAACTAGTAATAACAGTATCAAAAGATTAACAGTTAATGGAGTTTCATATAATGGTACTACTTTTCGTTCTTTATTAGGATTAAGATCAACGGATTTTGACATTGTCATTGGTGAAAATGGAATTACATTTACAACAAGAGGGTATGGTCATGGTGTTGGCATGAGTCAATATGGAGCGAATGGAATGGCAAAAAGTGGATATAATTATAAACAAATAATTAATCATTATTATAAAGGAGTTACAATTAATAAAAAATAGCTTATGAAAAAAGAAAAAGATTTAGCCAATTATGAAATTCATACAGATTTAGCAATCGAAAAAATTTCTGATGAAAACGATCAAGAAGAAATAATAGAAGATTTAAAAGTAATAACAATTAATGATTCTGAGAAAGGATTCTATGTCACAATAGAGTTTGAAGATGTAACAGATTCTTACAATCAAAAGATCCTAACTAAAGTTTTTACAAATAATTTAAAAAAAATAATGAGAAATTTAAAAATTAAACAAGATGATACTTGTTTAGTAATTGGCTTAGGCAATCAAAATTCAACACCAGATTCTCTTGGTCCAAATGTTATAAACAAAATAGTGGTTACTTCTCATTTATTTAATTTAGAAGGAATTCAAGTTGATTCTAATTATCTTAATGTTGCTTCATTCGCTCCTGGTGTTACATCCATTACAGGAATTGAAACATTTGAAATTGTTGAAGCAATTGTTAAAAAGAAGAGGCCCAACTTTCTCATTGTTATAGATGCGTTGGTTGCAAAATCATTATCACGTGTCAATAGAATCATTCAATTAAGTACGAGTGGGATTCGCCCTGGAAGTGGTATTGGTCGTTTTCAAAAAGAGCTTAATCAAAAGTCTTTAGGAATTCCCATTATTAGTATAGGAATTCCAACTGTTGTTGATGCTCAAACAATCGTTAATGACACCTTGGATTATCTTATTAAGTATTCTCCTAAGCATAAAAATAGCAAATCACTTGAAAATATGAACGAAAAAGAAGTGAGTGATTTATTAGATTATATTTTATCTTTTCATAATTCTAATTTGATGGTAACGCCAAAGGAAATAGATTTTGTTATCCAAAAATTAACAGAAGTAATTGCTGATGGTATAAATACTACACTTCACAAGAAATCTGATTTATAAAAAAATTTAAGCATTCCATTTTAAAAGAATTCTTTAAATTCTGTGTAGATATATATTGATAAAAGTAAAGAATAGAGTTATACTAATTTTAATTATAGAGAGAGTATGACTTTTTTGAAATGAGGTTATTATGAAAAAAGAGAAAAGAAATATATTAATGATAGTTTTTATAATTGCAATAATCTTGGCAATATCAACTGTAAGCTATGCTTATGCAGTAAGGACTTCGACATTGAAAATAAATGGGCAAGGCAATGTTGATGCATCAGTTTGGAATGTTAAATTTCAAAATTTAAGTAGTCCAACAATTATTGGAAATACTGTAATTAATACAGCACCAATTCTCTCTGATACAACAATTGGTACTTTTGATGTGTCATTTAAGAAACCAGATGATTTGCTAAGTTATAATTTTTATATTGTCAATAATGGTGATATAGATGCAAAGATAGGAACATTTACCAAAGATATTGTAACTTGTACAGGATCAGGAACAAATCAAGTCATAGATGAAACTCTAGTATGTGATAATTTAATCTATACTTTTAAATATACAGGAACAAATTTAGATGTAGCAACTGGTGATTTACTGAGAAGTGGAGATAGTAAGCAAGTAACATTAACATTAAAATATATTGGCAGTAGCTTACCAACTAATAGTGTGGAAATAACAGGGTTAGGTATAACTATTATTTATATTCAAGATTAAGAAGGAGATTTTTAAAAAATGAAGGATAAAAGAAAAAATAATTCTAAAATTGTATTACAATTAATAGCTATTACTATTTTTTTAGTAGCAACGATTGGATTAGTAATGGGTTATCAGAAATTAGAAACAGTGAAGACAGCAACTTATATAGAAAAAGGAACACTTGATTATAAAGTTTGTTTAGTAGAAAATGAATATTATGAAGTAGAATGCTTAAATAAAGGTATGAACTATGTTGCCAGTCTAATAGACCATTTAGATGTTTATTTTGATTATGATTTTGAAACGGATAGTAAAGTAGATTATATATATACTTATAGCATTAATGGTGTTGTAAAAGTATATGAAAAAAATAAACCTACTAATGTAATATTCGAAAAGTCTATTAATTTTATCCAAGAAACTACTAAAACTAGCCAAAATAATGATGATATTAATATTAGCGAAAAACTAGAGATTAATTATGCTGAATATAATGACTTGATTAGAAGTTTTAAAAATGAATATAATGTTTCAGCTGATAGTTATTTAAAAATATTCTTAAATGTTAATGTAATAGCTAAATCTGATAACTTAGAAAAAGATATCAATAAAAGTAATGTTATGGAAATAACAATTCCTCTTACTGAAAGTCAAATTAATATTACAATGGATTCAAATGATATTAGTTATACTGATACAGTAAAAGAAATATCAAAAGGATTAATTAATTATATTTGTTTAATAGGTAGTGCTATAACAGGATTTATAGCGATGCTATTAATTGTATTATCACTATTTTTTGCAAATAAAAGATCAAGAAGTAGAAGTCCATATCGTAAGTTTGTAGATAAAATTAAAAAAGAATATGATTATGTTGTAGTAAATGCTAAATCTCTTATAAATGAAGAAAATTATGATGAAATACTCGATTTGGACAATTTTCAAGAATTACTAGACTTAACAAATAATAGTGAAAAAAAGATAATCTGGACTGAAAGAATACATGATAAACGTCGAGTTAGTGAAAAAAGATGGAATTTTATTATAAATGAAGCTAACGAATATAGGGTAAATCATAAAATTGGGAAATTAAAAGATCCTGAAGAAATTGATGAACAAGTGGTTAGTTGGTTTACTTTAAGAGAAGATAAAAGACTATATAGATATGTTGTAAAATCAACTGATTTTCTTGATTAAGAGGTAATAATATGAAAAGAAAAAATATCAGAGATGGAACAAAAAAGATAAGAGTACCAATCCTGTTAATGTTAATGGCATTTGTATTTATAATATCAGCAACCATTGCTTATCCTGCCTTAAGTGAACAATTAAGGATAGTAGGTGAAGCAACTTTTGAGACAATATGCGTGGCAGATATAAGTAATGCAAACGCACCAGCGCTAGCAAGTAATATGATTCCAATTAAGTGGGATGGAACAAATTGGGTTAAAGCAAATACAAGCAATCCATGTGATAATCTTTGGTATAACTATGATAGTCAGATATGGGCGAATGCAGTTACAGTAAAAGAATCAACAAGAGCAAATTATCAATTAGCAACGGTCGGGACTCCAATATTAGAAGATGACATACTAACCTATTTTGTATGGATACCAAGATATAGGTATAAATTATTTAATGCAGGAAATGGAGTAGCAAATGAACAAACAATAGAAATCATCTTTGAAAGTAAAAATACAACTAAATCAACAGGATCAACTAATGGAACATATTTAACTCATCCAGCATTCACATTTGGAAATGAAGAATTAACTGGATTCTGGGTAGGAAAATTTGAGCCAACAGGAACGATTTCAACAGCATGTACAAATGAATCATGTACATCAATGAATCTGACTATAAAACCAAATTTAAGTAGTGTAAGAAGTCAAACAGTAAGTAGTATGTTTTATGCTAGCAGAAGTATGAGTACGGCAAGTGGAAATCAATATGGATTTTTAGCGAGTGAAGTAAATACCCATATGATGAAGAATAGCGAATGGGGAGCAGTAGCTTACTTAAGTCATAGTATATATGGAATCAATGCAGAAATAACAATCAACAATTCATCAACAAGTATAACAGGATGCGCTGGTAATAGTGTAAGTGAATCAGATTATGCAGGATGTCAAAATAGTTATGAAACAGTACAAGGACAAAAAGCTTCAACAACAGGAAATATATATGGAATATATGATATGAGTGGAGGAGCATATGAGTATGTCATGGGAAATATGAAAAATTCAACAGGAAGCTTTTATTCATCAAGTGCAGGATTTAGTACAGCTCCAGAAAGCAAATATTACGATAGTTATACATATGGAACAACATTTATGGATGTAGCAGCATATGCAAGAGGATTACTAGGCGATGCAACAAGAGAAACTCTAAAAACATTTGAAGGGGGAGGTAGAGGAGGATGGTATTCCGACATCACGCTCTTCCCTAATTCGACTCTCAGTTGGTTCTTACGTGGCTGTAACTACGCTAATGGTACGGATACAGGAGTGTTTACCTTCACCAGGGGTCAGGGAAATATAAGTACCAGCGACTCATTTCGGGTAGTTCTTCACAAATAAGGACGCTAAACCCGTATCATAAAAAAATCGGATGAACAATAATTTTAAAACATGGAATAATAAACAAAAATTAAACAATCAATAAATTTACATTTTATAGTAAATTTATATATAGAAAAATTAAAGGAGGAAATAAATTATGGAAAAAAATAGAAATATGTGGTTAGCTATCATAATGATTGGTTTAGTAGCCATAGTCGGAACATCAGTTGCATTTGCAACCTTATCAACACAATTAAACATTACAGGAACAGGTGAGGTAAATCCTGCAAATTGGAGTATTAAATTTCAAAATTTAAGTAGTCCAACTATAGTAGGAGGAGCAACAGTAGTAACAGCACCAACACTAAGTGATACAACAGTTGGAACATTTCATGTAAAACTAACTGCACCTGGAGACTCAGTAACTTATACTTTTGATGTAACAAATAATGGAGATTTAGATGCTGAGATAGGAACATTCACGAAAGCAGCAATACCTACTTGTACTGGAACAGGAACAAGTGCTACAGCTGATGAAGCATTAGTATGTAATAATTTGGTATATACATTAACTTATACAACAGGTGGAACTGCTGTTGGAGTTGGTGATACTTTAACTCATGGACAAACTAAAAATTTAACATTAAAGATTGAATATCCAAGTACAGTTGCAAGTTTACCAACCGATGTTGTTACAATCTCTAATCTTGCAATCACAATCGTATATATTCAAAGATAATCGGAATAAGAATAAAAGGAGGCAAAGTAGATGAAAGGTAAGGATAAACTTTTGATATTTAGTATTGCTATGCTCGTAATATTGATACTAAATACCATTTTTAAGTTTTTTAATTTCTATACTTACCCTCTTTTTTTATTTGTAGCTTTTATCAGTTTAAGATTTTTAGTTGGATGGGAAAAAGATAATTTTAGATATAAAAAAGATTCAATTATGATTATTCTAATTTACGGAATCTTTTATACACTTATTATTTATATTATTGGTTTTTTTCTAGGTTTCTTAAAAAATTCTTATAATTTATCATTTATTAGTATTGTGAAAAATATAATACCAACTATTTTAACGATTATTTTTGCTGAATTAATAAGATATCAATTAGTTAAAAAAGGTAGACGATATAAATTAATATTGGTTTTAACCGTGTTTCTTATGACATTTATCGATTTAGCATTAGTAATAAGAACATTTGATTTTGGGGTCGGAACAGATATTGTTAAATTTATTTTAGTTTATTTGTGTACGTCAGTTTCAAAAAATATTTTCTTAACTTATCTGACTGATAAAGTTGGTTATAAATCCAGTATTGTATATCGGCTTTTATTTGAAATACCGATATATTTATTACCTATAACACCTGATTTGGGAATCTATATGGATACAATATTTAAAATAGTTTTACCAATCGTTTTAACATTTACAATCTACAAATTGTTTCAAAATAAAAATCTAGAGAATAACATTGATACACCAAGAAAGAAGATAATAAAAAGAACTAGTTTAGTAGTATTTGCATTATTAATGCTAACGATTGTTGGTTTAACTTGTGGATGGTTTAAATATTATACAATGGTAATTGGATCACCAAGTATGACACCTATTATTAACAAAGGTGATATAGCTGTTACCGAAAAATTAAATAAAGAAGAAATATCAAAACTTGAAATAGGGGAGATTCTAGTATTTAATTATAGAGATAAAATAGTAATGCATCGAATAATAGAAATTGATCGAAGTAATAATAAAATAGTATTCTACACAAAAGGAGACTTTAATGAAGCTGCGGATGGTTATCCAATTGAAGTTGATGATGTGATTGGAACAACGAAGTTTAGAATAAAATTCTTAGGATATCCAACCGTATGGTTAAATGAAACAATCGAGAAAACCAAAAAATAGAGATAATTAAAATCTCTGTTTTTGTTTTCTAAATATTTTTAAATTGATTTGTTTTGGTATATTATTAGTTCTTTCGTAAATCATATTAATGGTGAATTAAAATGAATAAAAAAAATTATGTTCTTGGCAATATTTCAATCATTGTATATTTATTTACAATATTTTTAGGCGAATTTTTAGTTTCAGCTAATTATAATCCTCTCATTGATGTTATCAGTGCTTTTCCTTTTTATATGTCTATAAATAAGTTTGTTTATGTTTATATTTCATTGATAATAGCAAATCTTTTTTTATTTTTATTTTGTTTTAAAGCAATTAAATTTCTTAAAAAATATAATTATCAACAATTTCAGTTTTCATTTAAATTACTTTCAATCCAACCCATTATTTATTCAATTATATATTTTTTTCCTATGTCAAATAGAGGAGAACCATTAACTTTTAGTGGTTTAATGCATTTATTATTATTTGTAACTTGTATTACATTAACTTTAGTCGCTTTGCTTTCATTAATTAAACAATGTAAGAAAACAAATTTTTTTCTTTTTTCTAATTTATATAAATGTATTTTGTTATTTATGATGATTTTTACCATTTTAACTGCTTTAAGTATGCTTTCTATTCTTCTTTATTTTGGATTATATCTACGTATATTACTTAGTGGTTTTCTAATTTTCATTTTTTTATTATCAATTATGATGAAAAGAATTAGTGTTTAGGCAATCTATTACATATTGATAAGTGCCATCTGGATCAATTAACATAGTGATATGGCCTCCTTCTACTTCGGTGAGTGAAATATTTGATAAGGTTAATAATTCAGCCATTATTCCTTCATGATTTCCAATTATCGTATCATGATTGGATACACAAATTGAAATGGGTATATTTTTATTTTTTTCTATTAAATTGCTAGTTTCAAATCCTTCTATTAAGGTTTTTACGATAGTGAATGAATCAGGTAATTGATTTAAAATATCATTGTATATATTTTCATCCATTGTTTCTTTATCGATAAAGGCAAAAACATTATCCATAAACCATCTTTTGTTTGAAAATATATCTAATAAATAAGTAATATATTTATTGCTTAATTTAAAAAAATTATTAATAATTGGTTTGATGGCAGGATTAAAAACTATTTTTTCCTTCATTAGTTCATCCTTCATATTTAAGATACAACCACCACCCATGGAATGACCAATTGCAATCCATTTGTTATTATCATTATTTTTTTGATTTATAAATTTTAATAATTCAGTAATTTGGATTGCACGAATTTCTTGGGTATAAGAATCACACTTTGAACTAAGTCCCCAGCCTGGTAAATCAAAGGATAGACAATAATAACCGTCATTCACTAACTTTTCTATTAAATTGTCATAAAAGGATGTACATACTCCAAAGCCATGGACTAGAAATATTTTAGCAATTGGTTTTTTCTTTGGTTTAAATTCTCTATAATGTAAGATAAAGCTTTTATCTTTACTTGTATAAAATAAAGAATTGGAATAAAAGATTGGTTTATTTGATTTTTCAATTTTAAGATTACTATATTGAAGGCAATGATTTTTTTTGGAAATTTTTCCTAGTAAT
>Ga0153938_1001149_pt1 | contig 10566 bp, 10 predicted proteins | sample TSNY022MetaG_FD_104740 | JGI IMG/M metagenome (GOLD analysis project Ga0153938, IMG submission 104740) | Attine ant fungus gardens microbial communities from New Jersey, USA - TSNJ022 MetaG | ecosystem: Host-associated > Fungi > Mycelium > Unclassified | place: USA:New Jersey: Brendan T. Byrne... | reverse complement strand
TAGATATTACATAAACATTAGATAATATTACATAAGGGGGTTAGATGATTATCAGTCACATGGTAGATTAGATAAGCAGGTCATATAAATGGTCATATGTAGATTATATGGCAGAATAGCTAGCATATATAAGTAGCTGGTGTAATCAATCAAGAACTATACCAAGTTCTTATCTTTATATCAGGTAGGTGGGGATAGCAGTGTGGGGAAGCTAGAATATACTATGAATTACTATGAATATACTATGAATGTATACTCCAGGTTCTGGAAAGTAATGCAAAGAGTGGAGTTGAAGAGTAGAATACATTACTAGATAAAATAAGAGATATTGCTCTCTGGTTCTATGGTTTTACAGCTGGTCTGGAGGGAATGCAATGACAACACAGGAGTGGAACAACCTTGGTCTTAGCTTGTGCACTGTACCTCAATCTCCTGTTGCGTATGTGGTTGTATATTTTAGAGTAGTAGAATGTTGTCCAAAAGAGAGGTAAATTCAGGAGTAAGGAGTTTAGAGGTATATAGCAGAGAGAGAGCACTACAAGAATATTGTTATGACTTGGCAAAATAGCTAAGTCATTATTTTATTTTTCTTTTCTGAATTTACTACATAAGAAGGAGTACAAGAAAGTATCACATATCATGGGTAATGTATCACAAAGTCAGGTGATGTCACATGATGAGCATGGGAAAAGTAGTGCACAGACCATATAGTAAATGTTATGGAATTACATTGGGACTATGACTATTATTAGCCCTGGACTAATAATAAGTGGATGGTAGAAGAGATAATGGTGATAAAAGATAAGGAAGACAAAGATGATGCAATGAATAATGTGTCAGCACATTAAGATTAGGTTGGACTTCAGACTTGATTGGACTAATTATAGACATTGGACTACAAGAGAAATACTGGATAAACCTTGGGGTAATTATGGACAAATCTTATTATAACTATGAACATTAGGATAAATGGGGAAACCTTGGACTAACCTATTTATAGACTCTGACTCAACTAGTCACTCACTGTTACTCACTAGTACTTAGGATAGTAGTTCTTGTGACATTACTAGTTAGAATAAATAAATACAATCCAGAAAGAGAAGGGAACAGTAAGTTCTCTCTTTCTGTGGTTCATCTGAAAACCTACTTCTCTTGGAACCCCACATTCTCTCTAGTCTTTGGACTAACTTGTGGAGTGTGACTAAAAGCCTCAATATTCATCCTTCTGATATAACTCTTCTGAAAAGCTTAACTGGACCCTTTGTAGAGGGGCAAAGAGATATCAGGTGTTGATATAGACTCAAGGTTGAAGTGTATATTCACCCTTGTAGTCTAGAGTCTTAACAGTAAATATATAAGTAGTGTACAGAATTGAACAAGAACTCTATTGAGTTCTCCTTGTCAACTTGGACCAGGAGTGCAGTTAAGTCATTTTAGGCTAAGTTGCTACAAATATGGAGGAAGTGACTTTATGATGTTAATCTATAAACTGGGTTGCTACCATGTATCTACCCTGTATATATACTATAACTGTAATAGGAGAGAGCCAGTCTGAAATGCAATACTCCTACTCCTAACTAAGTAGGAGATAAATAATAACAAAGAAAATAAATATAAATGTTAATTTATACCAAATTTCTGGTATATGACACTTTATCCTGTCATCTAGAGAGTTGGAGCTCTCTTTAATAGTCAGCTCAACTTAGTGGGTGCAGTCACTAACATGCACATCAGATCAGATTTAAAAAACAACAAGTGTGTAGATGGTGATATCATGATGATATTAGTGATAGAGGTTTGGTATAATAGATCCCTACCAGCCATTGCAGCCAGAAGAGGGAGGTGGTAGTAGTTAAAGGTGAAGAAAGGTGAGAATTTTGGTTGAAACATATATTCATCTTGTAATCTAGAAGATTAACATATTATGACCAGTTTTATCTGTATAGTTTCTATAAAATGCTCAAAGAAAAGAAAATCAGGGCACAACAATGTTTCAAGTTATGATAGTGTGATCACAAAGAGAAAAGATGTTGTATACATACCATGCAGATTGGATTCAGAGTCAGATGTTTTTAGTGAACTTTTGGACAGATTTTGGAGGTTAGTGGGCTGGGAAAATTGACAATGTGGTGGATGTGCTCTAGGCATCTGGTTCATATAGATAGGATTAATACTGATTTTTAGTATTTTATAGACTCCTATATACCCTATGTACAGTAGATATTTTGAGCCCGAGTTGAGCATAAATTTGCTATCCAGAGGCACAGCTGACATAATACCAGTATTTATAAGCCAGTGTGTGACTGTTCCTGTCGGGATCAAGTTAGCCGAGAAGAGGGGGACCCCGGGGAGGGAGAGAAAAAGAGAGAGGGGAGGTTGGGGGGTGAGGGGATTTCCGGATAATCATGAACCACTACTCCCACACCCGATTTTCCGCACCCGACCTCGACTTTTGCGACGACCTCGCGCTCTCCCACACCCACAACATCTTCGACGTCTCTGTCCCTTACTCATCGCGCTCTCGTTCTCACTCTCGACCTCCGCCCCCACCCCTATCGACGACGACGACGACAACAACAGCTGACGACGCACGGGCCCGGAGAAATAATAGCCTGAGCAGCGTCCAGCCTCACTCACGTGCGCAAGCGATTGTGATACCGGGTGCGACGGCAACGACGGCAACCACCACGCAGCATCATCATCACAGGATGGCAGCGAGTGTGGGTGCTGCGCCTCATAATTGGTTTTTCCCCCCCCATTCATCGCCGTCCGATTTTTCCCTCCCGACGCCTGATTTTTCCCACGATTTTTTCCCGTTTGCGATTCCATCGCAGAATGGTGGTGGTGGTGGGAGTGGTGGAAGTGGTGGTAAGGATTTGTCGCCACTTGGACATTCGGTGTTGCCTGCTTCGTTACCTCCGCATCATCATCATCACCATCATCATCATCACCCACATACGGTTGTTCAGTCTCCGGCGGATAAACAAGCTGCGATTGCGAGTGAAAAACGAAGGCGACGTAGGGAATCGCATAATGCGGTTGAGCGTAGGCGGAGAGATAATATTAATGAAAAGATCAGTGAGCTTGCGACGCTCATTCCGGAGTGCATGCTCGATGTTGGTCTGTGTCTGTTTTTTCTTTCTCTCTTTTTGTATCTTACTTTTTTTTTTGTAGGTAATTCGCCTAATTTGGAGGATCAGGTCTTATCGCCCATCTCTCCTGTTGACGTTGTACCTGGTCTCAAAAAAGAAGACGATGTTCCTACCGGACCTGCTTCCGAAGTTGGCGTCGTCAAAGCTAATAAAGGCATGATTCTCAGAAAGAGCGTTGAATACATTCGGTAAGCGACTGTCTCCCCTATGGGTCTCTCTGTTCATTTCCGGCCATAAAGATACCTTCAACAACTGGTCACTGCACAAGGCGCTCGGAACCGAGAACTTGAACAGCAGTTGAGAGCTTATCGCGGGACGTCGGCTTCGCCTGATCCGCTTCCCTCGACGAACAATAGTGGGGTTGGGGTGCCTACGACGGCGATGACGACGATGATGACGGCAGCTGCAGATGATCTGATGTTTAAATTGCCGACGACGAATGAAGACGAGGAGATGGATCAGGATCAAGGGAACAGAGGCGATTCAGAGGATAGTTTGAGTGGTGCGAGTCTATTGCAAGAACAACAAACTGAAAGAGGCAGAACGAGGAATGTGAAACGGCCAGGTCCTCTTGGTATACTAACAGACGTAACAATGGAAACTTGAGAGACTCTTTTTTTTTTTTCTTTGCTTTTTTGTTTTTTTTGCTCAGCCACCCCCATGGGGGGGATTGATGTGAGGCGTCGTTGAACCTCGTGTGTTGTGTGTGTGTGTATTCTTTGTGTATATTTTTAATGCATCGGTGATGGATACGGAGATAGGACATAAATTGATGGGAAAAAAAGGACGACATTTGGATGGATTTAGGAACAGATGATAATCAAGAGGCCCATGCGAGCGACAATGTACTTGTTTATTGTGGAAAGTGTTTTTTGTTCATTGAGAACAATGGTAGACGGTGCCTCACATTGTTCCAAAGTAGGACAATGTGAAGCGAATACGCAAATAGGGAACAAGGTTCCCAGCTAATAAGAGGGAGGACAGCGGTAAAGGATTGGAGCGCCATGCCTTCCCCTACGACCAAAGCTCGTCGCCGTCGCGGATTCAACATCCCTCCCCTCCATTTAAATCCAATTCTCGAAATCTCAGAAGAGGTGGTCACCTTTGCTGACTATTCTTTCAAATTCCCGTTGCCCCCTGTCTCGACGTCTGTAGTCCCCCGGTCACCCCGTGTTTCGCCGTTGTCGTCTCCGACGGTGCTGTCTTCGAGCCCGGTCTCGCAGGATGCGAGTTTGCCGTTGACGCCGACGAGGTCTGATGATGATGAATTTCCGAAGAAACGGGCTGCGATTAAGCCCCTTGTTATCACCAAGCTTCCGCGGTCAGAGGCACGACGATTTCCTGTCATTGACCGTTCGGAGACCTATGATGAGGAAGAGTCTGACTCGGAGTGGTATTCCAGAGAGTTTTCAAAGATTATTGATACTACGCCCTCGCCCACTTATTTCCCTGCTGCGCATAGGGAGTCGTTCTCGGTTGCCCCTCCTGCCCATTATGGCTATGCTGACTTGGGGAGCTCTATGTTTGATGATGTCTGTTACCATCCGTTTGCCAACCGTCCGCTTCCGCGGATGAGCATTCCCGATGATGTGTGTTCGCCGTGGGTGGATGCTGAGCCGAGTCCTTGGAGTGGTGTGTGCTCAAATCGTCTTCCCTTCCTCTCCCTCTCCCTTCCAGTGTCGCCTTTCTTCGATCCTGATGTGGATAGTGTGGAAGAACAGGAGCAGCAGTTGAGCGACCTTTGGTTGGGGGGTGGTGGAGATGAGGATGATAGGTTGAGTTTTGCTTTTGTTTTTGAGGATGCAGAGGATGGGAGGAGGGATGAGAAATCGATTCAGTTGGTCAGTCCGAAGAGGATGTCTTCGGTGCTCCCCATTTGTACCCCTTCGCCGCCTTTGTCGCCGTCATCGTCATCGTCACCATTACCATCACCATCGTCACCATTACCATCGCCATCGCCATTACCATTACCATCACGTACCCCCCGACCCCTCCCTCCGCTACCGACGTCTGTACCTCTGGTTCCACTTCGTCCTCAACGATGTTCTACGATGACATCGATCTCGTCACTCTCTTTCCCACCTTCCCCGATCTTGTCTCGTGAATCACTGCTGCCTATAGACGAGTTTGCAGATGATGGCGAGGGAGATGGTGGTGATGATGACGAAAGGAGATATGGTCTCAAGTCGAGATGGTCCTCGTCCACGTTGGGTGAAGAATGCGAACATGATTCTTCGATACTCAATGCCTCGAAGAAACTCAAGACGTATTTTAGGGGTGCTAAACGCGCTTCTTCTTCTTCTCCTTCTTCGTCTTCTTCCTCCGCTTCTCCGGCGACAAAGATATCTATTCCTTCACCTATCAAATTTAGAGCGAAAGAGCAGAACAAGAACAAGAAAAAGAAAAAGAAGAAGGTTGAATGCAGAGGTCACGGTGCAGGAGGGGGAGCTTTGAATGGTGAGGGTTTGGTGATACGTCCGCAAGATTCGTTTTTACCGAGGGTGGAGGAGGAGGAGACGAGGTTTCGTACGGGGTTGGGAAGGTCGTGTGAAGTGGCGTCTGTGCCTGCACCTGTGTCTGTGCCTGTGCCTGTGCCTTGTTGTTCGCTTTCGTCGTCGAGTAGCAGGTGTGATTTTTTGGATGTGCAGGAGAGTGGAGGTGTGCGTGGGTTGAGAAGGAAACCGATTCCTGAAGAGATGTTGGTTCGAGCTGCTTGATTTGTTTTGATTTTTGGAAGTTGGATTAGATTTTTTTTTGTATTGTATTTTATTTTGTGCATTATTATACCCTCCTTACACGTACTCTGCTCGATTATGATGGCATTTTTTTTAATTGAAATTGAACCTCGTAGCCTGGTATCCTCAGAAGTCCCCCCCCTCGTTCAATTGTAAACGCCGTATATTATACGCGATCTCCCTTGTTCCTGAAGAAGAGATGCTGGTTCGTGGGCGGTGAGTTGAATCTTTATTATTATTATTATTAGTCCTTGGTATTTTATTTGCATCCTTAAGATATTTATGATATTTTTCTGCCCAATTCGCGCTAATGAACGTAGTCTATTTAATGGCATTTGTCTACCAAAACCGTGTGTCGAATGCCATTCTTGCTTCACACCCTCGTGTCATGAAAGGTATCTCCCGACTCAGACACCTGGCACTCCCAGTCTCCCCCTTGTTGTCCAAAAGAAAACGGCAATGCAATACGATGATCCATCAAAACGTCGTGGGAACAGTCATCTTGCCCTTGCCACCCCCACTTAGCATTCTGGTCTTCTAAATGACCAAGTATAAGGACGATTATCTCGCTTTAGACGATGTGTGTAGTCTTTCTCTTTTGTCGTCTCAATTTGGAAATGTTGAAAGGATTTGCGAATTTCTTTTTTTAGCCTGCCTTGAACCAGCTCTTGTCGAAACACGCCATGATAGACTCCGTTCCGCCTTCTTCATCGTCGTTGTCCAAGAAGAGCTTTTCCTCGAACAAATCCACGACGCTTGTCGATATTGGTAACGAAGATGATGGCGGTGGTGGAAGAACGAACGAAAAACCAGGCATGGCGAATTGGCTGAGAAAACTGGATTTGGAACGTCAAATCGCCGAGATCAACGCCGATGTTTTTGGAATTAAAAACACGATCGAGCACCTCAATGCGCAGTTGACGGTGAAAGGGGTTCAGAGGGAGCAACTGGTGATGAAGTTGCGCGAGGTTCAGCAGCGTGGTTCTGGCGTAACGTCGACGACGAAGCGTGCGGACGGTATCGACAAGTTCAAGGGTATAGATTATATGGATGGAGAGTTTGATTGGGTGGGAGGGTTGAAAGCGAGGATGAGGAGCGTTTTTGGGATAAACGAGTTTAGACTGTGTCAAAGAGGGTTTGTGTGCGTGTGCTCTATCTTTTCCTACCGTGACGCATCCTTTTTTTTAATCCAGAATTTGCAATGCCAATATGGACGGCAGGGACATCGTAGTCGTGATGCCCACCGGTGGTGGCAAATCACTCACGTACCAGCTTCCAGCCCTTCTCACACCTGGATGTACACTCGTCATATCACCCTTGATATCCCTCATCACAGACCAAATTCTACATCTCCAAAATCACGGAAGTGAGTCGTTCTCGACGTTTCGATCTCATGGATAACCCCAATGTCTGAAAAAAAAGCCATTTTTCCTCCTTTGTTCTCGAATTTGTTGACTTGGTTGGTTGGTTTTTAGTTAATGCGGCTGCGTTGACTGGAACTACGCCGTCTGCTCAGAAGAAAGAGATTAATAGACAGTTGACGAATCTTGCCGAGCGACGGCTTATACCAGGAGAGGAAGAAATCAAGCTGTGTTATGTTACGGTACGTTTTTCGTATCTTCACGATGGCTGGTTTTTTCATGCGTGTATAATTAGCCTGAGAGACTAGCAAAGGACACCCATTTCGTCATGCTGCTGCAGAAATTAATGGCAGCTGGTAAATTGGCTCGGGTCGTTATCGATGAAGCGCACTGCGTTTCTCAGATGGGACATGATTTCCGGTACGACACGAGCTTGGTTCTTTGTTTTTAAATATACTCAAGTTAAAATAGACCTGATTATCAGAAGCTTCATAGATTACGCCAGCTGTTACCGTCGGTTCCAATCATGGCGCTTTCTGCGACTTGCCCTCCACTCGTCCTCAAGGACTTGTTGAAGACCCTGAGTCTTCCTGATATCGTCGACGGACGAAGTACGTTGTATATCGCTTTTTCTAATTTCTTTTCTTGACATGAGTGATCTCTACTTTTTAGATGCAAACTCGTCCGGCACTGTTTATTTTTTCTCGCCCCTTTATCGGAAGAACTTACACTATCGCGTCGTACCGAAGCCGTCAAAGTCTTCAGATGTCACGAAAGAAATGGTCGATTATATCCTTGAACATCATCCGAATGACTCTGGGATCGTATACTGTTTGTCCAAAAAAGTGAGTGTTTTTTCCTTCTCCCGGTGTTCGATTTATTGTAGGATACTTTTGTAGAATACAGAAACGGTCGCTCAAGAACTCCAAGAGCTGAGTGATGGCAAGATCAGGACTGGGGTTTACCATGCTGATCGTCAGGGAAACGAGAAAGATAGTCTACACCAGGCATGGCGGCAAGGGAAGATCAAGGTGGTTTGCGCGACGATTGGTATGTCTCAGTTTCCTGCCATGTATTTTGTTGTCCCTTTTACGAGGAGGTGAATAGCGTTTGGGCTTGGTATTGATAAAGGAGACGTACGGTTTGTGTTGCACCACTCTGTGTGTATTTCCCATTTTTCATGTTCGAGATTTGGTGCTGAAGCCCCCCATCCTATAGATGTCGGTCAGTAAGAGCAGCAATGCCTTTTTTTGGGCTGAAATTTGACGCTTTACATGGTTAGAAATCGCTCGAGGGTTATTATCAAGAATCCGGAAGGGCAGGTCGAGACGGAAAAGACGCCGATTGTGTGCTATACTATCGTCCGCAAGACGGATCAACGATTAGCTCAATGGTTTTCAATGACAAGTCCGGTACCGAAAAACGTGCGTCATCTCGATTTAAAGTTGATGGATCTTGGTTTTTGATTTTTTGTCGATTTCTGATCTCGTTCTTCTTGTTCTTGAATACGCATTGCATCTTTCAAGTCCATGCTATGCTCGATTTTGCTGAAGATCTTGAAGAGTGTCGCAAGATCAAGTTTGCAAAGTTTGTGTTGTTTTTTTTTAATTTTCCGTCGACGTTTTGAAACTGACGCTTTTTTTTCGCTTTTTTGTTTCGAAAGATATTTCTCACATTCGTCCAATCTATCCATTGCATCGTGGAGCACTGAAGATCAGGATGCACTCGAACGTTGTGGACATTGCGATAATTGTATTCGTCCCCCGGAAACCATCGAATGTAAAGACGTCTCGCTTTATTCTTGGCAGCTGCTGCAGATTGCGCATTACATTCACAAGAACCGTGGGAAGGCTACAGTGAACATGTTGGCAGGCTTGGCACGGACTTCGGGAGGAGCTTTCGATGTATCGTCTGGTAAGAAGGGAGGGCGAAAAGAGAAAGTTACTTTGGCTCTGGATGATATTGCTGGCGGCACTGTGGATTTGTCTAGGGATGTGAGTTATGGCTTGTGATTGCTAATGATTGAGGTTATTGATTGGCAACGGAAATTAGAATATTGAACACCTTATCATTCGTCTCTTGATCAAGGGATATTTCAAAGAGGAGTATCAGCAAACGGCGTACACCGCCAACGTATACATTGTCCCTGGTCCTTTAGCCAATCGATTCATCCATGCCGCACGGGAGAGTATTGAAAAGGCGACGAGACCGATGATACAGATGACTGTCTCCAAGCAAGCACCCAAAATGCGCCGTCGTCGAAAAAAGTGCACCGAAGATGTGGATGAGGACAGAAGTGATACACCTCTCACGAAGAAGCGGAAAACAGTGGATGATACTTCATTAATGGATAAGGGCAAGGGAAAGCAAACGACCAGTCTAGGCGTCATCGACTTTGATGATTTCGATCTTGATAACGCAGACGACTTCCAATCGACATGGAACGGAATCTTGTCGAGACCTGCTGCGTCGAGAAAAAGTTCAGATGTGCGAGGTGCTGATGATGGTGGGAGCAAATGTGATATTATCGAAATCGTAGAAAATGTCAGTGATGAAGATTCGGATGAGGTAATGTACGACTGGTCTATGTCGCTACGCCAAGAACCCACTGCGAGAAAGAAGGTGAAAGCTAAGAAGAGGAATTCTGTACCTGTTGACGAGGATGAAGTGTTTGTTGTACCATCGGACTAGGAGTTAGTGCATTGGCAAAGGAGTAATGTTTGTTTTTCTGTTTTTTTTACAATATCGTGCAAGTTTCGTTTCTGATTTATTATACAAAGCCCGCATTTCGAGATGACTCGTGAAAGAGTGAGATTTATGCACGAAAAGAAACGCGTCTTTTTGCTGAGTTTTTTCCAATTTGATATATTACCATTATTAAGATTAGGTGAGGTGTATTGTACATAGAGGATAGATAGATAGATTCGAGAATGGTGTCGGGTGTCGGGTGTCGACGTGGATATAGATGGAGAAATGTTTGATCGAGTCACATTAGCGGATCAGCATCTGTATTTATCTATCGGTTCGGAAAAGGAGCTGGTCCCTTTCAGGCACCACCGCCTTAGTAATATCTCCACTGAGTGCTAACGTCAAGCGATGTCTTTTTTTTTGAAGTCTTTCGATAGAGTCAACGAGGCAGGTATATGAGGATATGAGAGAGCTTCAACTCCCGCTAAGGATAGAGATAACAAAGCTACTCAATTGGGAACAGTCATGTTGGAATGTCGAGCGTCACACTAAAAATAGGGAGTAAATGATATTGGTAGCTACGTTACATGATGAAGAATAGGTATATAGCTAGTGTAGTTAGTTTGTACT
>Ga0153938_1001147_pt1 | contig 10573 bp, 12 predicted proteins | sample TSNY022MetaG_FD_104740 | JGI IMG/M metagenome (GOLD analysis project Ga0153938, IMG submission 104740) | Attine ant fungus gardens microbial communities from New Jersey, USA - TSNJ022 MetaG | ecosystem: Host-associated > Fungi > Mycelium > Unclassified | place: USA:New Jersey: Brendan T. Byrne... | reverse complement strand
CTGAGTATTACTAAGTCTTCTACTTTATACTTGTCAACTTCTCCTCTCTTCCTATCTGCATACTTCCTCATTTCCTCTTGCACCTTCTCTAAAGCTGCTTTAGTCTCTCCCTGAATTTCTTTTATTTTTGCTATGAATTTCTTTGCTCCTTCATACTTTCCCCTCTTCCTCACCTCAAATCCCATCCTAGGATCTTGTCTATAATTTTCTTTAAAGGGCAATGTCTTTGTGCTTGAATGTACCTTATTATTGTAGGCAAACTCTGCCATTTCTAACCAGTCTGGCCACTGTTCTTGTTGGTAGTCAATGAACATTCTTAAATACTATTCTAATTCCTGATTGATCCTCTCTATTTGGCCATCTGTCTGAGGGTGGAACGTTGTCAACATTTTGCTCTCAATTCCTAGTATTTGATTCAGCTCCTTTATTAATCCTGCTGTGAATTGTGGCCTCCTATCTGATATGATACTTTTGAATAGACCATGTAACTTCCATATGTTATTCCTAAATAGCTTAGCTAGTCCTTCTGCCATAGTTTTCTCTGTAGTTGGTATAAAGTAAACTATCTTTGTTAAATGGTCCACTACTACTAAGATAGCATCATATCCTTGAGCTAAAGGCAGTTTAGTAATAAAGTTTGCTGATATATGCGTCTAAGGTTTTTCTGGAATTGAGTTTGGCATCAGCTTGCCTACTAGCTACTCTGTGCAGTTTTTATTCCTCTGGCAAGAGTCACAACCTTCCATATATTGCTTCACTTCCTTTGTTACTCCTGGCCACCAGAAGTTTCTTGTAACCAGCTCTACTGTCTTCCACTGTCCTCTATGTTCTCCTACAGGCATATCATAATGTAGCCTGATTATTTCTGTTCTAAATGTCTCATCCTTGGGTACATACACCTTTCCTTCTTTATATATTACACCATCTATGTTCCTCCACTCTTTGTCTCTTAGGACTTTTACTCCTGCTCATTTCATCTCTTCTACTACTTTAACTACTTTATCATCCCTTACTCTTGACTGTCTTATCTTCTCTAATAGATCCACTCCTTCCACTATTACTTCTACCTTTTCTGTCCTTCTATTCTCTAGCCATTCTTTCTTTACTAATATCTCATCCTCATTGTCTCTTTCCACTCCAACCTCCCAGTCTAGTCTCTTGCTCAGGCTGTCTGCCTTTCCCATCTTTGTTCCAGGAACATGTTTTAATACAAAGTCAAATCTTGATAGATACAGTGCCCATCTAGCTTGTCATCTATTCAACTTTTGCACTTTCATAAAGTATTCAAGATTTTTATGATCTGTCCAAATCTTTAATTTTACTACCATTCCTTCTAGAAAATACCTCCATACCTCTAGACATCTGACTATTACTAACATTTTCTTGTCATGTATCTCGTAATTCCTTTCTGTATCACTTAGAGATTTTAAAATGAAAGCTACCAGTCTCCATAAGTCATTGGAGCACTTCATTGAGAGCACTCCTCCAGTTGCATAATTTGAGATGTCTGCCTCTACCCTGAACTCCTTGTCTAAGTCTGGGACTGTTAGTACTAGTCTCGTTCTTCTTCCTACCTCTACTTTATGTCCTTCCTCGTTAGCACATTCATTGGCCTAGTTACTCAAGCAAAGTCCTTAATAAACCTCCTGTAATAATTTGTGAGGCCTAAAAATTTCCTGATATCTTTTGTATTCCTTGGCTCTGGCCAACTTAGCTCTCTGTCCACCTTCTCTTTCTCCATCTCTATTCCACTAGGTCCTATGACTACACCCAGGAATCCAATCTTCTTTACTTTCCATATACACTTCTCTGGCTTGACATATAAGTCATTCTCTTCTAACCTTCTCAGGACCTTTTCTACTATCTCATCATGTCCCTCCTCCATTTCTGTCCCAACTAGTATATTGTCCACAAATACTACTACTTTTCCTTCATTAATTATATCTCTCAGGATCTTGTTCATCATCACTTGGAATGTAGCTGGTGAGTTTTTCATCCCAAAAAACATGACAGTTGGCTTAAAGGATCCAATGTGTGTGGTAAATGCTCCCTTCTACTTATCCTCCTCCTTTATCCTCACATTGTTAAAGCCCCATCGTAAGTCCATTTTGGTGAATACTTTTTTACTCCCTATGTTGTCGATTAGATCTGTAATTAGGGGCAAGAGGTAATTATTCTTTATAGTTTACTTATTTAGGCTACAATAGTCCATAACTATCCTCTTCTTTCCATCTTTCTTACCCACAAAGAAAACTGGTGATGTCTGAGGGGGCTTTAATGGTCTAATATACCCTTTTCTTAACTGGTTATCCACGAATTTCTGAACCTTCTCCCTCTTATCTTTGGAAAAAGAGTAGATCCTTCCTTTTTGTGGTTTAAACATCTCCTTGAGATCTATGGCGTGATCCCAGATTTTTCTTGTTGGTATCCTCTCTGACTCTATTTTCCCAAACACCTTCCTCCACCTAAGGAATTTCTGTGGTACCATTTCCTCAATTTTCCTATGGTCCACCTCGACTTCTTCTTTCCTTTCCTAGTCTTTCTTATCATCCACTACCCATCTCACAATCTTCTCTTTTTCCAATGTCACTACTCTTTTTACTTTTTTTCTTACCCTTTTCTTCTTTAGTCTTGTATTCCTTCCACACAGTGGTGGGCACCTCATCATCTTGACTTTCCCAGTCTCCCAATTTATCTCTGGGTTGTATGCTTGTAACCATAGCATTCCCAATATGATGTCTGTTTTTCCTAGATCATATACATCCATTCTCATCCTTTCTATATAGCCTTTGTAGTACACATTCACTTCTACCTGATGGATAATGGCTCCTGCACTGTTGTTGGTCCCATCAATATTCCTAACCATTATCAGCCTCTCCAATTTCTACAGCCTAAATCCATATTTTGCTGCCATCTTCCGATCCATAAACATTCCTGTTGCACCACTATCTAGGAGCGCTTTTACTATTATGCCTTTATGCATATCTACCTTTTCTATTCCTATGTCCATCTATACTTCTCTCAGTATTTTGAATATTCTCCTCACTTCTCTTGCTATACCTTCTGCCTATGCCCTGCCTTACTGTGTTTTTTCCTTTGTGGGGTATGCTGCTTCTTCTTCCTTTCTCTTTTGCTTTGGGCATCTGCACCACTCGGCTTCCTCTAACTTCCTTCCTTTGAGAACTCCTTGTCCTATGTTGTCTTTCCTATATATTCCTTTCTTTCTATACCATCTGCATTCTATATAGGTTACTATGACCTCCCCTGTCATCCATCCCAACTCTAGTAGCCTCACATCCTCCAGCATGTCCTTCATTTCACAATATTTCTGTACCTTTTCCCAGTTGGGACATGCCAGCTCCCTTTTTCTTGCCTTTTCCTATTGCTGTGCTTTTCCCTCTGTGGGGCATGCCACTTCTTCTCATCTTCTTTTCTCTTTCTCCACTACAATGTTTGGACACTCCTATTTGCAGTACCTAGTTCCCCTATATCTAAAACATTGTACTTCCTCCACTACTTCTTGCCTCCTCACTTTTACCTCCTCCCTTAGACTACATCTCATCATCCTGCTTGCCAGTACTTTGAATCTATTCTAGAGAGTTGATCTTTCTTTCTCCTTTTGTTCTCTATTTCTGCAGTTATGGGCCAAGTGTCCAAACTTTCTATACCCCCAGTATACCCTTTCTTCCCTTCCCTCTATTTCTGCCCTTAGTTTGGCCAGGGTATGCTGTTGGTTGAGCATACTGCCCATAAGAGAGTTATATTGTTCTAGAGACATGGTGCTATGTCTCTGGAGAAGTCAAAATAGGAGTGATCTTACTAATGTTATGTCTACTGAGGTGCAAGATCTTCACCCAGCTAGACACCTACTGCCCTACTTACTACTGCCCTAATACTATGGTTATACTATCACCCCAAGGAGAGGATCTCTAACCTAAATGCCTTCTTAAGGATATGGCATTAATCTCCTGTATAGACAGATGGCAATGTACCTGTAGCACAAAGTTTATAGTATGAAAGGAGTACAAGTAATTATCCAGCCCACTCAATTGTAAGGTCAGGTCTTAGTAGTGATACCTGAGCTTGGTACCATACCTCCATCTGCAGTCCCTAACTGACTGCAAAGTCCCCTTAAGCCTAGGGTCCAGCTATGTTGTAGTGGTCCTGAGTTGTGTCACTCAGGTACCAAGAAAGATAGAAGAGTAAAGGTGGCAAGGCTCTGTGATGAGCAGTACCAATAAGGAAATTGAGTTCTGGTGTAAGAACTTAGACTGAGATGTCTTAGAACTACTCCTAGTCCGAGTTGACAAGGAGAACTCAATGGAGTTCTCATTGATTATGGTACACTACTTATACACCTCCTGTGTTTACTTCTATTTATAAACTCCCATGCATCTCCTTTTGGTCATTCCATCTCATACATCCACCAATTTCCTAATTAAAAAGAAAAGAAAAAGAAAAAGAAAATAAATAATGATTTAGCCATTTTTGGCTGTGTCATGACAATCTCATAACACTGGGGCCAATCAGGAACTCAGCTGGGGGAGGCCATTGAGATTGTGTAAGTATTGCACAAGTGAGAATCCAAGGGACATACAGCACCATCTCTTTTCCAGTTGTGCTTGTGACTTTACTGGTGTCATTGGCTCCATGGTTGAGATGGCTGAGAAAGTTTACTGAAGCCCCGGACCTCCAATGTTGTATATTTTATATGAACAAGATTATTTTCACATGGTAATCATATACTAGGGTCTAGGGCAAAAAATACAATACATCACTGATATCCTGGGAATTCATATACTGCATGATGAACCTCAAGGCTCCCTCAGGTGACACATAAGGAGGTACAAATGTAGAACAACAAAAGAGGATATGACGACAAGAAAGGTCAAATGACGTCGTCTCGAACACAAATGGAAGAAGAGCCTTATTGTTCAACGCCACGAGGCTTGAGGCTGTAGTGTGAGGACACCAACCTCAGTCTCAATCATGGCTCCCAACAATAAAACACTCTCCAGCAAAGCGGAACACGGGGACGACAAATTGGGATACACATATACTGACCGGACTGAGAATGCTCAAGTAAAATAACACCATTCATCAGAAATGATACCCCTCGATCTAGAACACGTTCCCGTAATCCAGATAACTCCTCATTATCTTCTCTATCAGCTCCAGCAACCCCATACCCTACAATGTAAACCTGATATTCGCATGCCCGTGCGACTGATGTTCGTCGTGACTAGAGTTCACAAATTGCTTATACATTGTTATTTTTGAAACATGAAAATAGTGATACAAAAAAGTCACCATCAACTAATGGTAATGACTTTGCTCAATCCAGCTTTGGTCCTGAACTGGGCCAACACCCGTCCAACATATACAATTCGAACATTCCTTGGAACGATATTCTGGTCGACTTTAAACACAGCTTTCGTTGCCATTCCATTCTTCCACGCAAGATCAACAGTAATTCCTCCACGGACACGAGCGCCTCGGATAAATCCCTGCGACCATTGCAAAGGAAGCGCTGGCAAAAGTGTTACCGTGAGAGTGGTATCTAAAGTCGGGACATCGATTGCCTGTAACAATGCGTTCTATGAGTACGAAACAATGTTAGTCTCGAGATTTGAACAGCAGGGAGACGCAGACTAACCATGACAGCAGCCGGATATCCAAGGTTAGCATCAATCTGAAAAATTGGATTCGAGCTGTCTGGATCATATAATGAATACAAGTTGCTGCCAAAATTCCGCTGAATACAGTACTAGATTATCCAGTATTATGCACGGACGAACAATCAAAGCATCAGACGGACAACGCACGGTTAATTCATGATAAAACGTATCTGCATCTCCAAGTTGAGCATATGCAGCTGCCCTCCAAGCCTTCTCCCACCCAGAATCAGCATCAGGTCCAGTTCCGTTTCCTCTATGTACTAAACTCCTCGTCGCTGCATCAATGACTTGTTCTTTGGTATACGTCATTCCAGATCCATTGACTACAACTGGTCCTTGAAGAGCAGGTTCGTACCCAGCAATAGCATAACCAGGGTATAATCCAATGAGATGTGACAGGTGGCGATGAGTATCCGATGGACTATCTTGGTCAAACTTCCACTCTTGTAGCTGACCCCAAGAGCCGATATGGATACCCTTGTCGAGTTTGGCACGTGTATCAAGGACCTCTTTGAGAAAGTCGGTATCTGTGTCGCCTGAAGCCTCAAACCCCTTTTCAATGGAATTCAAGAGTTGCCAGATCAATTGTTGAGCATGAGCACATCCTACCAGAGTAAACGAGAGTTATCCGAGTATATAATAACTTACCAAAGGTGATCGGTACCTGCTCTGGAGAATTGCAAGGAACGACAACCAAAGAGGAATCGTTAAAATGTCGATCCAAGAAGACGTTGTCGAGATGGAAGGAAGCTACACCCTGTGCCTATTGTCAGCGCCTAGTTTTTGCTGAGAAGGGCTACTGCGCACTTTCAATAAGGGCCAACCGGTTTCCTTAAACCAAGCGACATCATTCGTGTAGTCGAAGTGATCCCAAACATGAAGCATCTGTAGTAGCTTGTCAATGCCAAAATGAGGTCTCAAGTTTTTGCAGCATACCATCCAGAGGTTTGCCGCTACCCGATACAAAATCAGCGATAATAACCCATGGTTTACAATAACGTACCTGTATAGTCCGCCCACTGGGCAGTATTTCCTCCTGCCTTCATTCCTGAGTGACCAAAAATCTGATGACATCGTTTAACACATCTGAAGATGTTTCACTGGATCTCGAACTCACATTCATCTAAGAGTGATTTCAGTAGTTATTTCATGATGCGGAAGCTTTGAAGTACCTCATTATGGACAACCCACCCTCGAGTCGTGTTGTAAAGGACTTGAGCGGTGTAAGCCCCTCTGGGTGCCCAGTTTTTCTGTCAGAATCCCATATAAGTAGCAACATGGGAGGATTTTTGCGTAAGATAGTATTTACGAGGAAATATTCGAACAAACTTTGTGACACGTCAAGGTTTGTGATTTCAGCTGACCAATAATTCATTTGAATGTTTATATTCGAGTCTGAAGAGAAGAGTCAAGCAGTATCATAATGTGCCTCAAACATCAACTCACGATAGTCTTCAGGTCAGGACAAGTTGCAATAAACGGAATAGATCGTCAGTTGTCTATGATTTGAGGAGCGATGATGCGACATACCCGCAGACCAAGCATTCCCGAGGTCATTTGCCCACTTGCCCTGCAAGTTTGCTGGTAAATCTCCCCTTGCACTGCTCGTAAGTAGGTACCTTCCAAAGTTGAACAACAACCACTCGATATATACGTTTCCCGCCAGATTCCCTGTGGCATCTATTTGGTATCTGTTCATCAACTCATCCGTTGAGGTGGTTAGTTGCGCTGTTTGTCCAAGGTTCAAAGTAAACTTTGCTGTGACATCTTGATAATCCTTTACATGTTCCGCGAGGATATCATCAAAAGATACAGACCAAAACGAAGGAGCACTTAGAAAAGACAGTAGAGTCGCATGGGGATCTACCCCTTGAAACATATAGCTCGAAGCATTGTTGCCCGCGTCTTGATCAAAATTGGTACCACCAACCCAACTTAACCAGGCTTCTTTTGCTGAGGTCACCTGAATTGTAGCATTAGGGGGAGATCCAGGAGGGACCGGAGACTGGTGACATTTGACTGTACCATCTGGTGCAGTCGCTTGTACGAGGAATTCGTACACCATGCTGGCGTCCCCAACAAGCCCACGAACCCGGAGAGTATTCGAATCCTGACATGTGATGTTAGGGGGCGGAAGGCCGTCTTCAAGAGTGGAAGAATATGCGTATGATATAGAGGGTAGTGCTGACGAAGACGTTGTGGATATGATATGCTGTGTACAGGCATGAGTAGGATGGGAGCAGAACAGAGTCCTGGCGCATATTCTGGTGTTAATCTTATCCAATGAATGTGAAGCAACAAACCTCTGATAGACAGTCCCCCCCTGGGTCCAAACCGTTCTCACAATAGCTTGATCTAGATCTAGATACCGTCCATAATTGGTTACGACACCGGTCGTATTAAGATTCGAAATAAGGTATCCTGCGCCGGCATAAGAGCCTGGAAGCCTTTGAGTACAAAATTACGGCGATATTGCTATCCTCCTATGTGCTACTGACCATATTGGCCTGCGTCAGTAGTCAGGACATTGATGTCTGAAAGTGTTTATTGTTGACACTCGAAAGTCTCACTAGAAAAAAGGGTGCTCACTGTCTATGTCACCTGTAGGACTCCTGAAAATGCTCTGACGAATATCTTCCAAGGCTTGAGCCATGGTGTTCTGTTCAGAGGGCTGCTTGTTGCCACCGTTGTAAGTCTGGTATCGGGTAATATGAAGTGAGTGCAACATCGATGGAAGAGAACATAGACATACAGGATCGGCGAAAGGTCCACCGGACCACAAGGATTCAATATTGAGCTGAGTAGTCTCGTAGCTCGTACCTCCCGGGGTAGTGGCTGCATACAAGATCAGTATAGACCTGAAAGATAGAATATATATTAAGCACCTGCAAGATATCCATTGCCAACGGGCAGCCAGTCTCTGGACCATATAATACCCGGCTCCTTATACCAAAGTCCATTCCCAGAGCTCGGAAAGCCAGGCGGGGTGCACCTGGCTATCAAGAAAAACTGCAGGAGACTCAGAAGAACACGATGGATCCACATCCTCGAAATCACCAGGAAGGCAGGCAAGGATGGGAGGTGAAGAAAGAACAACCCGAGGATGTCTAGATCCATATGGCCGTGTTTATAATATTATGGGTGAACAAGAATCGCAGAATAGCAGAAGCCACTGGCAGGTGGACGAAATCGAAGCACCGAATCGCCAATGAAGCCGATTAGCACATGATCCAGCCTACTGGTAAATGAGCTGCATTGACCGAAAAGAGAGAGCCGGGCACAAGCAGTCCACGTACAAAACTTACCAGCAAGAAACGGCAACAGGAACATAATGGACCAAGGCTGGGATTCCAGCACGAGTTCCCACAAAATTATGATCCGTTACTCCTGCAGAAGCGGAATTATATCGGCAAAGAAGAACAGACAAAAATTAGAATAACACATGTTGGGATATCAAACGTGCGTCAAGATGGACATCATTACTTTCCCATCGTTGCAATCGTCGCCATCGAAATCGTTAGTGCATAAATACATCTTCCCAACTAGATTGATCAGTGGTCTCCTCTGAACGATTAGTAATTATCAGTTAGCTGGTTTTGAGCAATTATGATTTGGATTACTACACTTTTTCACAGTTACACTTATAAAGGCCGAAGGTCCCCTGAAGCAGTCATTTGCATTCTACCCCGGGCTGTGATCGAGAGCTGCGATAAAAATTTATGAACAAAAAATATAACCTCCAGGTATGCCCCTCTGACCACTTGGCCACCGAGCTTCCCCGGAAATTTGCACTCATACATCTGCTGCCACTGATAACTACACCGCCACACAAGTCTCCTCATGGTTCTGTTGGATAAAGCTGAGACCGTGGCAAACGCGCGCCGGTCATCTATCCATTCAGTACTGTATATATAGTAATTACAGCACAATAACTACGTTGTCCATTGCATAAAAAAAACAAGAAACAATTGTCCGAGCTGTTGCTTGAAATACAATAGTCCATTATTCAACAGGTTCAGAGCCGGGTCTGTACAAAAGAACGCAGGATAGAGTGATGTTCTATCTGAAAATTATGTTTGCAATGGTCGCTATCTCAGAAAATAGGTGTTGCTTCATGTGTGGCTGAAAGGTTGATTCACACCATTCCCTGCCATATCAGCACTCCACCCGGCCTTAATTTCATCGTTCAGTCTTTTCCCGCTGTTGGAAGCTGCTCAGTTCGGATCTGCCAAATTGGGCATTGGCAGCTTCGAGTTTCGGGGCAAGGCTAGGACATATTGTCTTATGAAGTATTAAATTCAGGAGCTAAGGGATTTGAAGGCTGCCTATGCTAGTAGAGGCTAGTAGGGCGGTCCTTCCTCGTGAGTGAATGCAGATAAAGGTATTATTTGTCACTCTCTGATGTCTTTTGACCAGCTTTCATCCCTTCTCATCTTCTCTTGTTACATGTTGATTGAGCACCCTGAGATGGAGCAACGCTTAAGAGAAGGAGTTGGTTCTTATAATCGAAGATGACTCAAGTAAATGATGGGTTCACATGTTGGCTATCGACCAAGAACCGAACCCCCACTCCTGTTGACAGAGGTTTTGCATTTTTGTGTAAATCCCCTGCGCTCCTTTTTGCGATCTTTGACTTAGTGAAGCTTCGAATATCTGGTGTGGCTCAGGCGCCTCGCTGGCATGAAATACAGCGTATTTCGGCACTCTTCCTTGAATGTTCTAAACTCACCTGGTTTGTTATCCAGTACTCTTGATGCATCATCAGCAGACAGACTTATGGGGTCCTGATGGTAAGGCCTTCTTCATCTCATCGGAGAAATCAGACTAATTATCGTCGTTCTAGTTCCTGAGTTTGGTCCCGATTGGTTCCTTGATGGGCGTGTTCTGTAATACCT
>Ga0153938_1001143_pt1 | contig 10614 bp, 8 predicted proteins | sample TSNY022MetaG_FD_104740 | JGI IMG/M metagenome (GOLD analysis project Ga0153938, IMG submission 104740) | Attine ant fungus gardens microbial communities from New Jersey, USA - TSNJ022 MetaG | ecosystem: Host-associated > Fungi > Mycelium > Unclassified | place: USA:New Jersey: Brendan T. Byrne... | reverse complement strand
TTTAGGTACGTGACCATTTGCGGTTGACCATAACTGCATAGACAGCGCATCAATATACGTATGTTTATAGATTGTAACACTAAGAATAATTGTTTCATTCTTTTTATTAATTAGCTCTTTCCCGCATTCCCAGTCACTTGCACCTTTAACCTTACCAAATCCAAGAGGGAACAATATTTCCCCAATCACTGCGTCAATATATTTTCTTTTATTCAATTTATATCCTCCTTATAAAAACTCGTGTCCAGAGCTTTCAAGCCCTATATCCACGGTACTATTAACGTCGACTACTATAAATACGCACCACGAGTTATCTTGTTTTTAGTGTGCCAAAGCAGCAGTTGCACCGGTGGCTGCTCCTGAAACAGCGGTAGTATATTTAGCACAAAGTGCCCAAGCTGCTGGTCCAAATAATAAAAACCCTCCTGCAACTAAAACCACTGTAGCCACTCCCAGAGCTTCTTCGTCATATTCTTTCATGGGGTCTTTTGCCACGGCTTTTTTTCCTTCTTTCACCCATTCCCAGCAAGTAGCTGTCTTCGGTAATTTTTCATCCTTAATATACCGATAATATATCATACCATTATAGTTGTAATAATCATCAGTTTCAGTAGTATAAACTTCGCCATACTTTGTATAAAACTGATAGTACCATCCAGGATGTATTGCACTTGGAATATAAACATTTGATGGATCAAATACTGTCCCTCTTTCAACGCGAATATTCCTTGATATATATAGCACCTTTAAACCACGAATATAACCCTCTATTTGTTGTTTGTCACTCTCGAGCCAAACAGGAGCTTTCATATGTGATACCGGTTTTAACTCAAATACCTGTACTGTGTCTGTATACCCATCTTGAATGGTAAGTACCATATCTGCCCTTCCGTCTGTAGCGGAAGTCCTCCCACCCCCTTTTATTTTTACCTCTGTTTCTGGATAATAATTTGGTATAAATGCATAATGTGCAAAAAAATATCCTTCCAGAACCAGATGTGCCTCCGCACCTTCCACGACAGTTCTCCATTTTCCCGGATCTGCTCCATCCAAATCAACGAAATACAACGGACTATTCCAGCATAGCAAATATGGATGCATTGTAACAGGTTCCAGTGTATTTCCCTTAATAATATCCTGTCCATAAAACAATCCAATATCTGAATTGTAATACCTTTTTTCAGTATGGTAAAGCCCCTTTTCCTCCTGATAATATCCAACATAGCCAAAGGGCTGGCTCATCCAGTCGTTAACTCCCTTGTCGTTCTTTGAGCCAAATTCATCATAATCATAAGCGTTAACAGCCTTCCCCTTCTGATCCAGTAACCGTACCGGGCTTCCCAGCCAGTCATTCTGATAAAAATAGTTTTTATTATTTTGAACTAATCCAACCAAAAGATGACTATCCGGCTCCCATATATATTGCTGGGTATGCTGCCCGCTGTCACTTTTTTCCCGAATCACATTATGATCGTTTCGCAGATAATCAATCGTAAATTCTGTTATGGACAGTTCTCGCTCCTGCGGCAGCCCAAATGTAAATTGTTCCGGTTCCCGCTCTGACCTCACCCTTTTTACCCTATGACCAAACCCATCATATGTGTATGCCGTGGTTCCTTCCGCTCTTTTCCTCAGCCGCTCCAGCATATTTCTGCCATCGTAAGAGAAAGATTCATTCAGCTCATCGTTTTCATATATACTTTGGATATTTCCTCTCTTATCGTATTCATAACGGCAAACCAACTCTCCTGAAACTTTCTGAATCACCTGATTATTGTCATTGTATTGATAGTCGGTAGTCTGCTTCCCTTCTTTCAGCGAAATACGATTTCCAAAGGAATCATATCCATATTCTCGGAGCAGATGCAGGCCATCGAATACTTTTTCAATCCGTCCTGCCTCATCATATTGATAACGATATTGATGATCTCCTGCCTCTGACTGTTCATAAACCCTTGTGGGCAGTCCTTCCAGGTCATATTCGTATTGATATTTTAGCAGTCCCCACTCATATGAATGGGTCAAGCAGGAAAGTTGTCCATTAGAATTATACCCGTAGCTGGAATGTTTTCCATTGCTGTATTTCTTTTCAATCAAATACCCTTCTTTGTTATATTGATAATCAACAAAAGCATCGTCCCATTCCATGTGTAAAAGTCTCTGACTTTTCGCATCATATTGATAGGAAATTTCTTTTCCATCTGGATAAATTGTTTTTGTTCTTTTGCCATAACTGTCCCACTCATAATGCATGGTGTTTCCCTGATAATCAGTAACGCTGACAGGTGCTCCCTGGCAGCTGCGCTCAATGCTTGTAGTCCCCAGCCAGTCGTTTAACTGAATCAGCTGATTGATCGCATCATATTCCATCTGCACCTTTTTTCCATCTGAATACAGAATCTTTTTCAAATTCCCGACGGGATCGTAGCTATAATGGGTTTCTTTTCCTTCTGGATCTGTTTCAGTTAATATCCGGCCACAAAAATCTCTTTGGTAAAGAGTCTCATTTCTCATACCATCACGGGAAGAAATCACATGGCCTTCCAGATTTCGCTGGTAACCAACCAGGAGCCTATCTCTCTGACGACTAAGTCTTTGTACTTCTTCGACATCATTATCAAAAAATTCCGTCTGTCTTACTGACAGTAATTTGTCAACGTCATCATACAGGTAATAGGTTTTTGTTCCTGTCGGTTCAATCACAGATTGAAGCTTACCACTTGGCGTATACTCATATGATGTTTCGATATCTTTACTATTAGTAATGGAAATAATATTACTCATTTCATCATAAACAAACGACTTCGTTTGCCCTTTACTATTCTTCAATCTGATCAGGCGGTTCAAAGCATCATAAGTAAATGTGACCCCCTTTCCGTTCTGGTCATGCTTGCTAATTACATTTGCATTGCAATCATAAGCATAATCAAGAAAACTTCCATCTGGAAAGGTGATTCGCTTTAATCTTCCGCCTGACAAGTATTCATATTCCATAACTCGCTCCGGCGGTTCTACAACCTTCGTTACTAGCCCCAACTCATTGTACTCAAAATATGTGACCTTTCCATCTGGCGTTACTCGCTTTATCTGTTGGCCGGCTGCATCATATTCCATCAGGTGAACTCCACCTTTGGGATCAATAAATTCTGTTACTTTACCTGCATAATTATATTTCTGGTAACTGGATGTCTGATTTGGGTAATCCGTCTGAATCAAACGATTCAGACCATCATAGCTGAATGTCAGTACCCCTCCATCAGGACGAATCTCCTTGATACAATTTCCGTTTCCATCATAGGCATACTTTGTCTCTGCTCCCTCTGGAGAAATGACCGCCTCCAGTCGATTGGATTTACTATAGATATACTTCGTTACCGCTCCATTAGCTTCCGTTTCCCGGCATACATTCCACATACAGTCATATTCCTGGTAGGATTCTCTGCCTTCCTTGTCTGTTTTTTTGATTGGATAATCCAACTCGTTATATTCCCATACAGTAGAACATTCATCTTCATCGATGATTTCAATCACCTTTCCATTTAAGTTATAGCGATATTCTTTGCTGTAACCCAGAGCATTGGTCATTTTTACCACATCGTTATTTTCATTGTAGTAGAACTGTGTCCGGTTCCCTTTGCCGTCAACGGCTGTCGTTACCCGGTTCAGAGCATCATACTTATATTGGATCTTAGAACCAAATGGATTTAATACTTGAATGATATTGCCTTTATTATCAAAGCTCATTTGCATCTGAGAGCCATCCGGATGAATAATTTTCTCAACCATTCCAACCTTATTGTATTCATATTGATAATATCGACCTAATTGATCGGTGTTTTTGAGAACCCTGCCCTTCAGGTCATAGTCTGTTCTCATTTCGGAACCATCGGGAAATATAGCCTTTATTGGATAATTGTTTCGGCTATATACCAATCTTGTCTCATATCCTTCGGCATCCACTTTCGATATGATATTGCCTGTATCATCATATTGATAACTGGTTTTATTGCCATTACAATCTGTCATCCATATCAACTGCCGACTATCATTGTAGCCTTTTTCAATTCGTCCCTCGGCATATGTAATCCGACGATTCTGCTGCCATTTATCATGATAAAACCGAAACTTGTCTCCGTTCGGCTGTGTCATTGTCAACTTGCCGTTACTATCATCATACTCATAACTCATTGTGCTTTGGTTGGGAAATTCCTGCTTAATGGTTCTTCCATATGTATCATATTGATTCACTACTTTTTTCACACCATATGGGGTAATCTCTTCGATCAGCTTGTTGTTCTCATCGTACGTATAAGTATGACTTCCACCCAATAAATTGGTGACACATTTTAGTTGACCATTCTCGTATTCAAGTTTAATAGTTCTGTCTGTATGATCCGACACCCGATATAGCTGTTCCATATCATCATAGGAAAACAAAAGAGTTCCTGATATATTCTCAACCTTTACCACCTTGCTATTTTCGTAGGTATAAGCCGTGGTGTTTCCATCTTTGTCTTTTATTTCTGTGCACAGTCCATCTTCATTAAACAGATAAGTATTCTTCTTAATATCACGATATTCAAATCCATAAAGCATGGAAATAAAAGACTCTTTTACCTCCTCTCTGGTTTGATAACCACTTTTGGTTTTTTCAAAGGTTCTGACTTGTCCGCCATTACCGAGATGGATTTGAATGCACTCCGATTTTCTTTCCAGATAAATCTGATGATTATGGCTCCAGCCGATTCCGCAGTCACTTTCTATCTTCGATAAAGAATTATATGTTCTGGTAAATTTCAGAGGATAGATTCCCCTGATTTTTATATCATCTTTTTCCAGCACAAAATTTCCTGTACAAAGATTAACTGGATCACTGCTGTACGGAGAACATCTATTTAAACCATATAAATCCAAATTATATTTTCTCTTTACCTCATGTAATAACGCAGAGATAGTTTCCTGTCCTGATGTTTCAGCAACAATCAGACCGCCTCTTGCACACAGCAAACCCGATTTTGTTGTAATTGCTTTTTTTCCGTCAATGGTCGTCTTTGGATGGGGGAGTAGCCATTTGTCGGGAATCATATGAAGACAAAACTCTCCCGTAATACGGCATATCCCAAAACCCGGAAGATTTATTCCTGAAACACAGTCATCTTCTGTTGCAACGGGTGCTCGCAACAGCGCAACGTTACGGTTTTCTACATCCAATTCTCCCGACATTGTACCGCAAAGACATTTTATTTTTGCTCCTTGTACCAAATAAGCATCTGCCATATCATTTATACCTCCCTAAGATCTATTTGAAGTTTACCTTTTCCAGCGCCGCTTCAAATCCCTCTATGTAAGCATCTTTATTTTTATCAGACTTTATAATTAAATTAAGGCTCAATTTTTCTTTATCTACGCTAGTCTTTTTCATAACCTTCGGCCCACAATCAAATCTGTTTCCTCCCAGCGTTACGGTATCTGCATTTTTACTCATCATATATCCTCCCTTATCCTTGTATCAGCATTCCCAATGCCTGATGCACCAATGGTTCTTCACATCTTCCGGTCGGAATCATTCCAATCACCTGTTTTTCCATAGTGCTTATATCCATAACATCGCTCACGCGAACCAGCTCTTCTTCCGCATATGGAGTTGCCTGAGCAAGAAATTTAATCTTACCGGAAGTATTAAAATCCTGACAGATATTGATACTACCACCACTCATAGTTCCTTTCAATAACGTTGTCTGTAATGGCGCAAATGCAGAAATCTTATTGCCATTGATTATTATATTTCCCTTCGCCTCCAACTCCATAGTTTTCCCTTGAAAACTGATTCCTGCACTATCATCCAGCAACAGCAAATTTCCAGTATGATTATCCAAGCCAATAGAATTCGGAACCAATTTCATTTCTTTTCCTGCAGCCGATGTAAAATATCGATCAGCAGGGGAGCTAATATTACTGCAATCAGCAATATCATTACCTCTGAAGGTTTCCATAGCTATTGCTTCTGCTTCATTGGAGTTCTTAAAAAGAACAGACACTTTCTCTCCCGGTTCCGGCATACAGGAAAAGACATTCCCCATTGCCGGTGTCCACGGATAATTTTTTTGTATATTTTTTTCATCAGGATTTTTATCAAAAATCACTTTCACTGTTCCGGCATCGGATTCTATCACGGTTCCTGTCAACGATGCTCCTACCAGGTCACGATTATAGTATCTGTCGGTTTTATATAAAACTGGCATACCAATTTCATAAGTGAATATAACCGTTCCGCCTGCCAGACCTGCTCTGAGACTCAATATATAGAATCTTCCCCCCTGAAGTGTGGTCTGTGTTCCAACCGGATAGTAATTCTTTGATTCGACCTGATAAAATACAAATTGGTCTTTATAGTACGTGGAATCTTCTTTCCCTTGATAATATCGTTTATCAAGGGATACAGCATAAGCAGAGAATTCTTCATTTGTTTTGATTCCTTTCGAAAATCCAAAATAAAACTTTGGTTGACCAGTCGTTATATCCGGAATTAGCACACTACTTACATGACTGGCTATCCGCTTACAAAATTCCCAGTCGCTCTCCTGATACTGAATTATTAAATCACTAATTGCCTGATTCTCTTTTTCATTTACAGAAAAAAGTACATCGGCTCCTGAATGTTTTTCTAAAATACTCTTTATCAGAGTTGCATAACTTTGCTCTTTGTTTTGAAAAGAGCGGATATATTTATTATAATCCAGTTGAATACTTGCTGACAGCAGAGACAAACTAATTTTAATTTGGTTTCCTTCTTTTTCCTGAATAAGCTGACTAACAACCCCCTTAAACAGTAATTCCTCTGTGTCATCTTGTTGATACATAATTGATAGTATCTGGTCATTCAGCATATCAAATGGCAGCTCCTCATATATTAAAAATTTCACAAGACAGCCAGCATGATGATTTGGTCGTACATCCAGCTTAAATTCCGTTATTTCCATAGCCGAATCAATTCCCATTATAATGAGATTGTCTTTTGTAATCATTGGCGCCTCCTCACATAATATCTATTCCTTTCAGCTTAATCCCTTTTACACTTCTGCGAATCAAGCTCTCCGCTACATCCTCTCTTATAATCAATGTAGGTTTTGTCACCTCTCCAATCAGGAAGATTGGCATTCCACTTATCTTTTCTTTGTCTAAAACCCCATGAATCACTTCACTTTTTAACCTGTCAAATTTACTCTCTTCTCTCAAAACAGAATATATCGGCAATTTTGCAAGATGATAAAGAAAATCAATCTGGTTCTTTTTATCCAATAAAATAACCGGCTTTGACGGGAATTTCCCATGATACATTTGAAATACCTGTAGCACTTTCTCTGTCAAAAGAATACAGGGATAGGTTAATACATCGGAATATAAGGTTATATCCTTAATGGCTGCATTCAAAATCACCCATGTTGGAGCACCGCCAAATTTTTCTGTATTGCTTTTAGGACTTAGCGTTCCAAACCAGTAACCTATCTGTGGCAGCGGATTTTTCGTTTCTTCTGCCAGCATGAAATATTTCATCCTCTTTCACTCCTCCCAACCTCAGACTGAAATAGTATTTTCTGCTCCTCCATATAACCGCCATAAAGAATCATAAAATCTTCTTCTTTTTTCAGAAGCTCAAAGTCCGTGTTTTCAAATATTGCCAGCATTTGATCCTGGAAAAAGGATTCTGCAATTCTATAATAGTGCTTGATGTACCAAAGAGCAAACTTTTTTTCTTCATATTCCCGCAATGGATAAAGAATTGACTGGATATGGAAACGAATGTGTTCACAAAAATATTCCATGTCTTTTTCGAAGAATTGAAACAAGAAGCTCATATCACAATATTGATATACCTTTTGCGGATCCAAATAAAAATCTTTATTATATAAATCCAGGCGCATCTCATATTGCTTTGTATATACACAATGTTGCATATGACTAATACTGAGGCATCGAATGGGTTCCTTTTGTTCCTGCATCTGCAGATCATAAGCTTCTTTACACAGCAATGTTATTTTCTTTTGCAAATCATCCAAAATAAAATCCCGTTTTGTAAAAAAGTAGTCCTGCAGTTCTTCCAAGCGCTCCTTAATGATAGTTTCCAGCAGCCCACATCCAACTGCCTTTATTTCCTGCCCTCGTTCCATATGCTATTCCATCCGCAGCTTTCCGCCTTTAAATGCAATATCATCATCGACTGTAAGCTGTGTTCCTCCTTGACAAATATCAATTTTATCCACTGCATTCATAAGCAGGGCTTGTTCCGTACTGGTTAGTGAGATATCCCCATCCGCTCTCATGATAATATCCTTATTACTTTCGATCAGAATCCCCTCATCATCGTGTAATGTAACTGTATTTCCCTTGTGATTCGTCATCACGATACTATTTGGAGTAAAATAAACCTCTTTTCCATATCTGGTTTTTAAAGACTTTACTGAAGGGTTGACCCTGGCACTTGAATCTGTTGATTTCTGATGAACTGCACTAATAACATACCCTTCTGATTCATTTGCTGACGGAATATATAGGCGAACCGCATCACCAGGCTCAGGCATACAATACCATCCCGTACCATCCGGAGATGAGTAGACCGTCGAAAAAGGAAACAACTTAGCCGGACTTTGCTCTGCATTCTCGCCATTCGAAATATTGATAAGAACCCGATCCTTCTCTATATCCAAGATTCTTGCATCAAATGAAGCGCCAATGACGGCGGTGTTGGGCTGATAGCTTGTTTGAAAACCTGACTCCGCCTTCATTTTATAATGATGAATAAGTTCCCCGTGGGAAAATTCACTTTTTATTTCGTATATGTACATTTTGTACCTGTTAAACAGAACCTCATCACCAAGATAATAAATTTCCCGTGATGAAAATCGATAGAATACTGCACTGATGGGACGAAAATCCATCTGACTGGATTTCTTATAATAGTCCTGCACATCATTAATAATGGTATATGTATCCTCTGAAACCTCATGTTGATTCCTTGGGGAATTTCCTACATAGAAATGAATTCCCGGAATATAATCTGCCGAAATAAGGGGCAAATGATGCCGACTGGCTAACCGTTTTAAAAACTGCCAATCCGTTTCTAAATACTGTATTGTAAATTGATTCAGCAGATATTCCTGCTCCCGGTTTATCAGATAACTGCAAGATGAATAGGTATTGCATATCTCCTCAAATATTTCGGAAGCAGGTTGACTTTCTATCTGATAAAAACGTTGATGTTCTTTTAAATCCATTAAATAAGTCCCGCTCGACACTTCCAACGAAAGCAAACACATCTCTCCCTCTTTTTTTATGCTGAAATCGGTTATAATTCCATGGAAGAAATCTTGTTCTGTATGCTCATCTATTGCAATCATTTTAAATTCAGGGTGCTCTTTCCGAATGCACCAATCAAGATAGTTCATTTCTAAATCCGCTTTGATGATTCCCTGAACAACCATGGTGGAATGGCAATTTACCTTTCGATGAACAGAGAGTTTTTGAATTGACAAAAATTCAAATGGCTCCATTTTTATTTGTATTGCTTTCATCTCTTTTTCTCCTTCGTATTTAGTTCGTTGTTCTACTCAAACAGGATGGTTTTGATCACACCAAGTGCCATGTCTTTCCAGTTTGGATATTCCCCAAATGGACAATTAAAAGTTCCCATCAACGCCTTCTCGCCGTTTGATGCCAAATACATGATATTGTAAATTGGCCCCTCTAAAGATGAAGTACGAAATTCAAAATATCGAATATCGCAACCTTCAATATCCGAAATTAAATTATCCTCTTCATAGATTAAAGTATTGGGGTAAACTAGTTTTATAGATTCAATAAATTTCGACAAAAAAGCAGGCAGATTAATATTTTTATTATGCAAAAGATTAAACGCAAAATTCACATTTTTGGTGTTATCTGAATATATAACTTCTGGGCGAAATTCAGAAGCATAGCGCTGCTTTGCTTCCGAATTGGAGAGCTGAGAAAAATTTTCGGGCAGTCGGATTATCAAACAGTCAAATAACTTGGTTTCAATCTCTGAAAGCTCATTTCTTCTTAAATCTATATTACCTTTACTAAATGCTAAAATCATTTCATCAAGCATGATTGAAGGCTCCTCCCTATAATTCTGGATATTTTTTCCACTATAGCACAAATATCTATTTATTACAATAATCCGAGCTTTTTTTGTGTAACTGTGAAGTGAAAAGGTTACTGTTCACACCCAATGTCAATTAGATAAGAGTCGCTGACAGAGAAAAAATTTGAAGAAATACGGTTATGGCTATGAATAAGCAGAAATATAGGACATCTATCATGCTGTGAAAACTCGCTGGTTGACTCCTTATATTTTGTCGTGTTTTTTTGTTCTAAAAGATCATTAATATTTATCTTCGAACCCTCCTTTTCCATTATTATAACTCATATCCATTATAATCTCTGTTTCCCTTACAGCACAAACATAAAAAATTAAAAACCCTTACTTGCATGGTGGATATAATTTAGTCTTCAAACCCCGCAGATAAGCCAAATTGATTTCGGTAACGTAAGGATTTGGGATTTTCAAAAGCTAAATTGACCACTTTCTCTACT
>Ga0153938_1001141_pt1 | contig 10621 bp, 9 predicted proteins | sample TSNY022MetaG_FD_104740 | JGI IMG/M metagenome (GOLD analysis project Ga0153938, IMG submission 104740) | Attine ant fungus gardens microbial communities from New Jersey, USA - TSNJ022 MetaG | ecosystem: Host-associated > Fungi > Mycelium > Unclassified | place: USA:New Jersey: Brendan T. Byrne... | reverse complement strand
ATGTCTGTTGGTCTGTGCACCTGTTTCCTGTAATCACATGACTCTTACTAATAACTATATATATTTTATATAATTCTTCCTATGCTATTTATATCTTTCCTGCATTATATTCCTGGATATTTCCTATTAGATTAATGAATATGTGGGAAATAGTTTCTTTTTTAGAAACTGTTTCATAACACTGGACACAGCTACTCCCACTAGTAGAATTCACTTACAATAACTCTTCATCATCAACAACTGGCATCTCTCTATTTTATGCAAACAAAGGATACTATCTGAGGTTGCAGTTACAAGTGGATTGTAGTCCAGTAGTTAAAGAAACAGATATGTTTGTGGTAAATTTAGAGGAAGTACACTCAGAGTTGAAGAGATCAATTGAAAAAGCCCAACATTGTTACCAGAAGCCAGCAGACCAACAACATATACTAGCACCCAATATTAAGATTGGTGACTATGTCTTTATACTCGCAAAGTTCATCTTACCTATCTAACCCTTGAAAAAGCTATTAGAAAAGTATTTAGGCCCCTTTGAAGTGGTAGGAAAACTGGACACTCACTTATACCTAATCAAACTCTCAAATCACCTTTGCTCTATTCACCTAGTCTTCTATGTGTCATAGGTCAAACCAGCTCCTTGTAGTAGCATCCCTAATCAGACCAATTCTCCTTCACCTCCTCTAGAAATCAATAGTAACCTGGAATTTAAAGTAGCTCAAATATTAGACTTAAAATTGGATTGTTGCAAGAAGGACCTACTGTTATATTATATCTAGTGGACAGGTTATGAGGGTACTCTAGACGAATACTCATGGAATCCAGCTACTGATCTCAAGAATACTCCTAAACTAGTGGCTGAGTTCTACTCTCTTTATCCAGAAAAATCCAGTCCAATAGCCTAATCCAGGATCCCTTCTCTACCCAAGCTGAGATGATCAATCACTGTCATGAGTTGTCTTGGCCATAATAACTTTTTATTTCTTTAATCCTTTATCTTTTACTTTACTTTTCTTTTAATTAGATAAAAGGGGAGTCACATGATCAGGATTACATGACATGTTACATATGTCACAGCCCATCATATTCTGTGATCTATTTGTCACAATATCAGTCACATCACACAGGTCACATGTCAAGGAACATTTTAGTAGTGTCACAAACTTTATTTGGACCATAACTCTAGGAATACTCAACCAATTTCAATAATCTAAATGGTCACTGAAAGCCCTCAAGAAGACCTTTCAAACCATACCAAAAATGTCTCAAGGCAATCAGGATTCACTGAGTCATCAGCAGATCAGTTGGCAATTACCAAGTTACCAAACACTAAATCACTAATATCTCAGAAACTGCTTAATATAATCATTTGTTTCAATGACCATCATGAAGCTCTCTTCAATGCACTTCTTCTGGCTATAAATAGACCCCAAGGCAATAAGATCCCATGGAGATACAAGGTCTTCAATGTTTGCATATAATACTAATCTTTACTTATAGATTATTATCTGTTCTTGAATAGAACAAAGAACTATCCTAAGATAATTAGGTTATCTCTATTGCAAGAACAATAGCACTCCTATACATAGAACAATAGGTAGTAATCATGTAGTAGGCTGTTTTTGTGCACAGACCACTACAATTGTAAGAGTGACTGAAGTAGAGTAGACTCCAGGAGAATTCTTAGTTATATTGTACTCCTAAGTAATGTTACAACTTACCTCCAGGAGAATCCCTAGAGTTTAGGATAAGGCTCCTGGAGATATACTCTATAATATATATACTGTTATAGTCTGTCTATCTCTGATCCTACAGTCCTATTAACCAGGGTTAGAAGTTTCCAAGTTAGGCTAGAGACAATTAAACATTATATAGTAATATTTAATTAGGTACAGGATTACTCTAGGAGATTGGTCTAGTATTCTAGAGATGGTGTTAGTAGGGTTCCCTTATAACAATCATATATTTAAGGACTGTATGTCTGAGGATAAACCTCAGACCTAACAATATCTTTTGCTACTGTCTAAACTTTGCTTTTTTGAGCCTTTTGAATATCAAATTCCTCAATTACAAATCAGTAAGTGGCTATTTGTGATAGGAACTCTATTGAGTTCTCCTTGTCAACTCAGACTAGAAGTAGAACTAAGTTATCTCAGCTACATTTTTATAGAGTCTGTATTAGTAGATTTGTTGTGGGACTCAAGTTGAGTTGACTCAGTAGCTAAGTCTTTGAGGGTTACAAAGAGAACTCAATAGAGTTCTCAGTTAATTGTACTAGTTACTTATACAAGTATACTATTTGTCCTTATTTATATTGATGGTATGATGGTATTTTACAACTAGCCAAGAGACTGCTAGTTCAATTCCCTTGTTTGTCATTCTATAAATACATGTCCTTGGTCATAGTTGAGATAACTTATGATATGATCCCAACCAGTGGTGATTGAAAGAGAAAAACTTAATAGAGTTCTCTATTGAATTTCTACTACTACTTATACAAATGTCTCATGGTCTGTGTATCTACTTCTTGCAGTCACAAGACTCTTACTAATAACTAGATACTTCTTATATAATATTGTCCCATACTATTTATATCTTCTCTGTATTATATTTTTTAAAGTTCCCCATTAAGTTGACAAATATATAGAAGATGTTTTCCTTATTTGGAGCTAACTCATAACACATCAAGTTCTTCCTAAATATCTATCTAGGGTAAACCTTGAGTCTTTATGACTCAATGTTAACATTAGATAGTCAATATCATAAGAGTTTGATCAAACATTTATAATATCTTACTATAGCTATCTTTTTGTTATGAGATAACTCCCAAGAAGGAAACTATTTCTCATGCATTCATCAACTTGATGGGAAACATCCAAGAATATAATACAAGAAAGATCTAAATAGTATAGGAAGGATTATATAAGATATAGATAGTGCTTAGTAAGGGTTATGTGATCGCAGGAGGTAGGTGCACAGACCATCTAATATTTGTATAAGTACCTAGTGGAATCCAATAAGGAACTCTATCAAGTTCTTTCTGAACAACCACCTTGGTTGAGTCTTAAGTCTTTATGACCCTATACTAACACTCTTCTTGTTGAGTAGAACTGGTTTATTTATAATAATATTATGTTGAAATATGAGTTTCTTCTCTGTATTACATATATCTATGCTCTACAATTCCATAACTGGATGACTATTCAGTTATTGCTGAATCCTGAGTCTGAGTAGAACATGTTGAAAGACTTAATTTACATGTAGAATTACTGTAGTAGGCTCAGAAAAAGTGAAACAAACCTGGTTTGGTCAATTTCCAGCTGAAAAAAAGTAAATTTCTGTTAAGGTATACTCTCTAATAAGATATACCCTCAGTTGAAGTTCATATCAAGTCTTCCAAAGCAGTGCAAGAATTAAAGTCAGTATTGTACAGATTAGCTATGGATTCTTTTGCTGCAGCTGCTGCAATGAGGTTAATGAAGGACCCATTCACTTTAGAATCAAATACACAACAGAAGAGATCCTAGGATACATTGTGAGCTATGGACAGTTTGTTAATTCAAATTTGCCAGGGTATTCTGGTATGCTCTCCACCAACTGTCCATACCTCACAATGTATCCTAGGATCTCTTCTGTTGTGTATTTGATTCTAAAGTGAATGGGTCCCTCATCAGTCTCATTGCAGCAGCTGCAGCAGAAGAATCCGTAGCTAACCTGTCGGCCACCAAGACCGGCGCTGTGATGATGGCCATAAATTGCTTAGGTTCCCTAGTGGTTTTGTCCAACCGTGGAAGGCCACTGCCAACAAGACTCTGAACCTCTGCCTGGTGATCGTAGAGTTGGTGCTGCCTCCGCCCGCAAATTCCCCTCACTGTTGTTCCAACCAGTACAGTACCGCCCAGGCAGGCTCAGGATGCTTGGTAATTTCGCCAACTTGAAGAATTTGTAGAGGGTTATATTTCTATGTGGCTTGGCGTTGAGGGTGAAGAGCCTGTGTGCTTTGCGACTTGTGAGGGGGAAGTACTCTGGGCGCCGGGTCAAACAGAAGTAGCAGACGCGACGACAATCTATAAGATAGAGATGATCGCCAAAATGATTGCTCGTGGAACATCGGGTTGTACAAAGCGTTCTGTAAAGTGTAACACAGTCAAAGGTGTCCACCTGGATGCTGACAATGGCGCGGATGATGTTAGGGCAATGCTTGATGATTGCAGAGTATTGTTTGACAGAGTTGACAAGCTGCATTGCACGGCGGTTGAGCCTGCGGAAGCGAGTGAGGGAAGCGATGTCTAGCTGCGACAGGATCTCGATGACGAGTTCTACGGGAGCCTATCGAGCTGATTGGTGGCATAACCAGTGGGATGGGTGTGCAATCGCAGCGGCCATTGTCGAGCGGACAGTGGCTCATCAAACTTATCATGGCACGTGATGTATGTTTTTTTGTATCCTGTAATTCTGTAAGACAGAATTCATAATCTATATCCCTTTCCACCTGATGGCTTCCCATCCCGCCCTATGCTTACTTGTTTCTGTACAACCAGCTGGGGTAAGACGTTTTCATATGAATGAGCTGCCCATTAAATCGTGTGAGCTCGCTATCACTGAATAAATCGGAATCACGTCATCCAACTGACCTCGCAGACTATCGACCTTGTATCCCGGGGGTCAATGATTTCTTCAATTCCAAAGCTATGTGCGGTCTTGATCGGATTTCTCACTTGTTCAAATTGCGCGACTAAGTCGTTCATAAGTTTTTCACGTTCTTCTGCAGTCGGTGCAGCATCCAGTTGTCGCTTGTACGCCGCTTCTATCCCACCTTCCAAGGGTAGACTACCCCAGTCTCCTGAAGGCCTATATATCATCAGGAAATAGCCATGAATCAACTCAGCGACTAGAATGAACATACCAGGCCACACGTTGACCCCATCCATCATCAGGTTCTGCGAAGGCCCCTCCGGCCACACCGAATGCTCGACGTATGATGACGGTGAAGATTGGGACTGAGGCCCGGCATAGAGCTGTGAGAGCTGCTCCCCCATGCCGGATCGTTGCCATCTTCTCGGCAGCAGAGCCTGATCTTGCTCGTTATATACAGAAACACAATGCAGGAATGGAAACCAACCAACTGCAAATCCTGGCTGATCAACGAGGTTCAATATGGGGAGACTGAGAAGGAATGTTTGCGATCGACAGGTATCCCGGAATAGAGGTAGTCCTTACTTGAATTGATCACAAAGATTGGCGAAGCGAGTGGTCTTCTGGCTACCAAAAGCATCCATCGCGCCTGTACTACTTGATTAGTCGGGACAACAAGTATTTTACAGTAGAAATACCTCCATTGAACTTGCAGTCGCTTGTGAGCACACCAACAGATTTGCCGTCAAGTCTTGCAAACCCTGTCACAATGTTCCTTCCCCAGGTTGCACCAAGCTCAAAAAAACTCGTCTTCCCGGTGCTTCCTTCCCTGTCCACAACTAGCCCAACTAACTTTCGGATATCGTATTGCCGGGACCTTCTTCTGGGAATAATCCTGAGTAGCTCTTCTTCCTTCCTATCTCTGCTGTCACTTGTGCTCGAGGCAGGTGGTAGCACAAAAATCGAGTTGGGTAAATACGACAGAAATTTCCTGATTTCCTCCAACGCTTCTTCCTCCGTTTCAGCTACATTATCGACAGTCCCGTTTGTACCATGAATTTCCCAGCCTCCTAAAGCTTCCTTTGAGAGGTCTTCAAAAGTCGCTTGTCGAACCACAGGCGGCCCAGCGGCAAACAGTTGACTCAGTCCTTTGACCATGACGCTGAAATGACCCAGGACGGCTTTGGCAGCAGCAAGACCGACGACGGGACCCAGAAGCGCAGAAGTCACTGGTACGATAGCCATTGCATCAACACTTTGACGCAGGCCTGCAAGAGACGGGATATATGTTGCTCCCATGCTGAGATCTCGAGGGTCCATATGGTAAACCAGATGGCCAAAGGTCACAGGAGGAAAAAACATACACGTCGCTACGCTCCCTCCACCGCTAGACCCATCAAGGAGGCGAATCTACAAGTGGTATTAGTAGGTAGTCTGTGATCGGATGGTACTCACAATTGGCACGCGTGTTAATTGAGCCAGATTCTGAAAACAGAGACGCCAAAATGTCTGTCAGTTGCAAGTCGTGTCGAACAACTACTTACCTCCCCATACGCTGCCTTTCCCTGGATTCCTCCATCAGCATGTCCCCCACGTACACTGAAATCATCTGCAGTCACAAAAACCTTGCGACCGCAGACCCTCCCCCATCCCATAACACAGTTTCTATCTGATGGTGAGCCCTCAGAAGTTTTTTCTGATGGGAACATACGCAGGGATAAAGTCCCTGGAGTTTCCTTGAGTTGTATATCTTCCACTTATCGAGCCGATTTCCTCGAATGATGATTCATCCACGAGCTTTGCAATACGATCGTGCACCCAAAGTTTGTTATTGGCTTTCTGCCGAATGTATCCCACATTTTCAGGGTTTGGAGTTCGTATAGAACTCTGCAGAGCCCGCAGCTGGGCTAGTGGATACTAGGAGGATGTGTTAGTTGACGTTCTTTCATAGTGGTCAACGACGGACCTCCCAGCTTGTGTGATCGTCTACTATTTTCTGCTGTGATGAGTTTTTGGATTTCAAGTCCTTGGGAGACATTTCTGTGTTTGTGTTGAACTCCTACCTGAGACTTGATCGGGACGAGTGATAGCCGGAGCTGTCAAACTAGACCCGGTGACAGGACTTGTACAACATCAAACAATAACGTGATGTCGCATCCTTATTGTCATTTTCCTGCTAGTCGAGCTACAGGGAAAACAACGCAAGTATGGTCGTGCCCAAGGTCCTCGTTGCTAATCGCGGTGAAAGTGAGTCCAGTAACAGTTGCCTTGGCTTACTAGCATGTCTCCTACCAATCTCCAAGTCGCCATTCGAATTCTCCGTTCTGCAAGAGAACTTGGCTGGTGCACAGTGGCTCTCTACACCACAGAGCCTAGCCTTGACATAAGCCATGCAACGTATGCGGACGAAGCAGTCAAATTGGACGATGTCTCCCAATACATGAATGTTTCTGTTATAGTCGATTTAGCTCTTAAGTATGCTTGCCTCTATCAGAAAGCATTCGCCCTCATCTGACTGTAATAGAAACCGCTGTACGCATGTGCACCCTGGGTATGGGTTTCTGAGCGAGTCCCCAGTCCTGGCAAATGATCTCGCCCAGCTCAGCCCCCCTATCACTTTTATTGGGCCGGCGGTTAGCACTCTTCGCCTTGCAGGCGATAAAGTGCTGTCTCGCGATCTCGTCAACTCACTGGGCGTTCCGATAGCAGAAGGTACCCGTGTATTCTCCAGCGAAGACGTTAGGTCCTTTGCTGCACTACCACAAGTCGACTATCCCATCATGGTCAAGGCTCTTGATGGTGGTGGAGGGCGAGGGATTCGCATTGTAGAAGACGCATCAAGCGTGGATGAAGCTTTCAAGAGGTGTGCATGTAAAATTATCTAGCGCAATCTCTGCTCTGACTCTCCGCCTCAGATGCATAGGGGAAAGTTCTTCAGGTCAGGTTTTCGCTGAGAAGGCGCTGTCGGGTCCAGGTTGGAAACACATCGAGATTCAGGTCATCGGTGATGGGACTGGTGCAGTCAATCATCTTTGGGAGCGTGAATGCAGTGTTCAGCGTAGGTATGCACATTATTCAACGGGCAGAGCTCTGACCTCATCGCCACACTTTGCAGATTCCAGAAGGTAGTCGAGGTCTGTTATCAAGTAGCCAGCCTCTATCGCTGCGCTGAAACGGTCCTATACAGTTCGCTCCATCGCGACTTGCACGCTCGGTGATCCATTCACTAATCGCTGCATCCCTCAAGATAGCAGGGCACTTGAACTACAGGGGGCTCGGCACGTTTGAATTTCTTGTCCATGCATCCAACTTGAAATGGGTATTTCTCGAGATCAATCCTCGCATCCAGGTCGAGCATACGATCACCGGTATGAACACCACTGATTCCCAATTTCTACGCTGAGGCTCTCCTTTGCAGAAGAGATCATGGATATTGATCTTGTTCGAACACAACTCCTGTTATTCTCCCCCTCTTCGCCTACAACTCTTTCGTCGCTTTTACTTCATGGCCCACCCTCTGTACCGTCGTCTACTGCTATCCAGCTTCGTCTCACAGCAGAAAATACTCAGAATGGTTTCTCACTCAGCCCGGGAACAATATTGAGTTCTGATCTCCAGTGGCCCGCTGGCCGTGGAGTCCGCGTTGATACTTGGCTTTCTTCCTCGTCACTGCTACCTATAACGGACTGGTTCGTTGGGACGGAGTTTGACTCTCTCCTAGCCAAGATTATTGTTCGTGACGAATGTTTTGAGAAAACCACACGCAAGGCACAGAGGGCCCTGCATGAGTTCAGTCTAGGACCAAACAGCAAGATCAAGACGAACGTTGATGCCCTTGTAGGTGTCCTAGAACATCCGGACTGGAAACACGACACATTTGACGTCTTCTGGTTGGAAAGAAACCTTGAAGCTATCTTGAGGCTGGGGAAGTCGGTTATTGGAGCCAGAAGTCAAGATATTGTCAAGTTGCGCGCTACATCTGACCTGCATCAAGGTAGCAATATCGCCAACTCAGGCGGCTCAAACACCGTGTTGACCGGGAATACGTTGCTCCAACCTGGATCTCGCTTTCATCTCACTTTTACCCCCACATCGTCAATTTCCGCTTCCAGGTCATCTAAGAAGCATTTCCTCACTCTGACATCAATTGCCCACAATGCCTTCCCTGAGAGACTAGACGGTATCTTAGAAAGCACACTTTCACCGGCTCCTCTTACATTCTCCCTCTCCCAGTCAACATCGGCAATTACCAACAGTAAGGGATTCGAACCTGCGGACCCGAGTGACCGTTTGCAAGTTGGTGCACCTCTGAGCGGGAAAATCACAGAAGTACACTCTGCCTTGACAGCCAGTGAAGTCAAGGGAAGGCAAGTGAAGAAAGGCGATACCCTGATTGTGTTGAGTGTGATGAAGATGGAAACTGCGGTTTTGGCCCCTCATGATGGTGTTATAGAAAGAGTTGGCAAAGGTTTGAGGGTTGGTGTCATTATCAACGAAGGCGTGTTGGTCTGTGTTGTTAGGCCTGTGGAGACTAGTCGGTTGTGAGCAGTTGCATGGAAGAATATGATGTATTCTTGCTTCAATGAAGCCCAGTTTGGATGTGAGTATTGTACGCACATTATTTGGCATTCAGTTTTATTTTGATTCTGCTTATGTACAAAGAGAATTGAGCATGAAATAAATTGCTCCTTTGACAAATGTGACTCGACAGATAATAGTTACCATCTGGTTAGGCTTACAGAGGGCCCCTTGTTTGGTAGAAAGGAGATGCAATCATCAAATCAACTTGGACCACTAATCAGAGACAAAACCATGCATGACAACCTTTATTCTGAGTTCCTTTTCCCCCTCAATAAGCAATCATACAAAGATAGACATTTCTTTGTGATGGTGATCTCATTGAAATAAGGACCTGGTTGAAGAATCTAGTTAATGAGCCATCTCTTCAGAAGACATAGGGTAGGAGTTGAATTTGATTAACCAAGAGCTTCCCCCTTGCAGATAGCCTGGAACAGCAGGAAAAGATATACATTTTGTGGATTCTTGGAAAGATTCCTTGAAAGATTCTTGAGATTCTTGAGGCACGAGCACTGCCACAAATTCCCACGACCATCAATGTCGAACCACTCTTGTCGCTGTCTGGCAGATAGGCAGATGCTGAATGCGAGCTACCACTATTGCATGGATGAAATAGGCGCCTTACCCGGAAGATGGTAGAATTTGACATCTCTCCAGTGGCTCAGTCAACGAGGAAGCTCGTTAAATTTCCGGTTAGGATTCAAACCTAACCCAGTACCTTCATCCCTACATCTCGCACCACGGGTCAATTCAATTCGTGCTGCTTGACTGTAGTGGGCGACAATCCGAGTTTGCCATGGCTGGGAACAGCCGCGGTTAGCTCAGAGTGAGGATGTCGATGTGTCTGAACGGCAGGCGGCAGGTACGATACGTGACAAGCGGCGAGGATACCATCCAGTTCCTGCATTTAGCTGTCCTAATTCGAAGCAAGCACCTCCTCTCTCATTGCCACCTGAACTGGTGCGCCTCGACAAGAACGGCTGTTCGATCTGATTTTATCCCCATTCTGTACTCGCTAGAGGGTTTTGCCGAACTGACGGCACATGGACCACATCTAAATATGATCTAAATATGCCCATCTGCTTATAACTCGCATCGAGATTAGCCAGGTGGTTTCGCAGTCAGAGGTGAACCGCATTTCGCCCAAGTGGCTTGTTCGTTTCTTGGACGAGAGATCGGGGTCCGGATATCGCGCTATTTGCACACATCCCGATTTGTCGGTGCTCCTTCCCAGTGGCTCAGTCAAGACACTTGACTGTGTATGCCACTTCCTCCATGGTATTGGCTTGTCTGTCTTTTCAGAAGATGATTCTGGGCCGACAAACGATGACCTCCACCTTTTTCTTTTGTTTGGCAATTCGGGGCAGCCTAGTCACCACTGGACCCGTGATCAAGATCTGTAATCTGTTAT
>Ga0153938_1001132_pt1 | contig 10663 bp, 12 predicted proteins | sample TSNY022MetaG_FD_104740 | JGI IMG/M metagenome (GOLD analysis project Ga0153938, IMG submission 104740) | Attine ant fungus gardens microbial communities from New Jersey, USA - TSNJ022 MetaG | ecosystem: Host-associated > Fungi > Mycelium > Unclassified | place: USA:New Jersey: Brendan T. Byrne... | reverse complement strand
TATGTTTTTATTCATTTTTTATTCCTCATTTTCTAAGGTTTGGTAAGTTTTTCTATGTGCCTTAAAGACTACTCCGCGTTTTGAAGTTTCTATGAAATTTATCATATTTTCTATGTAACTATTCATAGGAATTTCTGCTTTGATTTTTTCAATTGATTGAGTTGCATTTAATTCATCTGATATTAATATTTTGAAAGCCGCATTTATATTAGTTCTTTCTTCCAATGATACGCCTCTGCGTTTCAGCGCAATAACATTTAAGCCGCGAGGAGTAGCAGGTCTTCCGTCCGCTTTTGAATACGGTAAAATATCCTGACGAGAAGCAGAGAAACCGCTAATGATTGCCATATCACCAATTCTTATATTTTGGTGGAATACACTCATCCCGCCTATAAAAGCGCCAAATCCAACATGAACATGTCCTCCTAAAGTAACGAGATTTGCCAGAATGACTTCATCTTCTAAAACACAGTTATGCGCGACATGCGACCCGACCATTAACAAGCATTTACTGCCGATACGGGTTGTTAAATCTCCGCAGTTAGCGGCTCTGTGTATGGTTACGTTTTCTTTTATTATTGTGTCACTGCCGATTATAACTTTTGTAGGTTCTCCTTTATAGCCTAAATCCTGCGGTTCTGAACCTATGGTTGAGAAAGGGCTGATAGTACATCTCTCACCAATCTCCGCATGCTCAATATATGCGTTTGCGATAACTCTTGTTTTGCTTCCGATTTTAACATTTTTGCCGATAATAACGTTAGGTCCGATAATTGCGTCTTCTGCAATTTGAGCTGTAGGATGGATAATTGCCGTTTTGTCTATCATAATTTACCTTCTCTTCTGATTTTTCATATCTTATAACGATAGATTAATTATAGTACAAAATTTATTCAATCAGTTTATTTTAATATTATTTTAATAAGCGGATAACCAAATTTCGTTGTGACTGTCGCGTCCTCCGACAGGAAGCAATTTATTATTAACGTTTAAAATTATAGAATTAATGTCATTGATAGCCTTTTGAGGATTTCCTCCTCCTATTTTTTTCTGTATTTCTACAAAATCATATGCCTGATGATATGTTTCGGTGGCTTTCAGTAATCCTTTTGATTTCTCTATAAGGGTTTTTGAAAATTGAAAAACATCATTTACTCTTTCACTGAAAAAATATGGATGTGCAAAAGCTAAGAATGTATTTTTATCATCACTAAAAGTTTCTATTATTTCTTCAAAAGTATTTTCTCCATCAGCAATAATTTTTCCGTTGACTTCATGCGGTATGTATTTTTTACACAAATCTAATATTCGGCTGTCATCGCTGTAATTTTTCGGAACAAGCCCTTTAATTTTTAAATCCCATAGAGATTTTTTATTATCTGTTTTATTCATTATCTCTGAATAGAGATCATTTGGATTTTTATTTTGAGTTTTCGCAAATTCACTTATAGCTTTTTTAGTTTGACCATAATGATACATTTTCCATTGTAAGTTTACCTTAAAATAATTTGCCGGCTGCATCATATTATAATGTTTGGCAAATTCATTATAAGAAAAAGAAACATCCGGAAACATCTTTTCTAAATCTTTATAAAAATTGTGCATTAATAATTCTCTTTTACTTTGGATATCAGTTAAAAACTTATCTAATTTCGGTGAAAACGAATTAATACAATATGCCAAAACTTCAGATGTTTCAAAGCTATTGCTGCTTTTGGCAGCATGATGAGTAAAACTTAATTCGACAGCAGGCACAAATCTTACATTTTTGAATTTTTCAGGACTGGAAGCAATGATTGTTAAAGCTTTATTAACTCCTTTAACTCCGTCATGATCGGATAAAGCAAAAATAAACTTATTTTTTGTTTTTTCAAAAAGCTTATCTGCATATTGTGCAACGTTATCCAAAATATCTTCAACTTTGCCTTTGCCGTCAGAATAGTTGCTATGGGAGTGCAAATCAGCACGGAAAATTCCTTTACTAATATTTTCAGCAGAAGCTACGTAGTTTTCTTCTTTTAGATTTGCTAAAGTCGATAAAAGTTCTTCCTTATCCATTATGGATTGCAGTTGTTTTGGCTTAATTTCTTTTTTTGTTAACTTAGATAAACCTTGCACCAATTCATTTATGTAAGGCGAAACTTTACCTTTGCGTGTTTCTTGTAAAAACATAATACCGCCGGCAATTGTGGAAAGGGTAATGGCAGAAACAGCTATATATGTGGTTAGAACTTTTTTATTACTGATTGTTTTATCAGCTGCCGGGATTTTCTTCTCTGTATAATTTTGCGGTAATTGTTTATGGTACAAAAAATGTTCAGGATTTTTTGCGTACATAGAAATTCCTGAAGTAAAATTTATTTTTAAATCAGATGCATTTTCTCTACGATAATTATTGTTTTTACAACTGACATTTATTATTTTTATAAAAACACTCCTGCTGTATTAAAAACACCAGAAAAATAAATTTTGCCAGTAAATTACTTTTAATTTTAGGATTATTTCATGCAGACTGTCATGTCGGCTTCAACTACAATTTTGCCGTCGACCATACCTGTTGCGTGGGATTTGCCGATAGGTCCTTTTAATTTTAAAAGTTCAATATGCATATCCAATCTGTCGCCGGGTCTTACAATATTTTTAAATCTGACATTATCCATTGAAGCAAATAATGTTAATTTATCTTTAAATTCAGGCAGAGTCATTAATACCGGAGCTGAACATTGAGCCAATGCCTCTATTTGAAGTACGCCCGGCATAATAGGATTTCCCGGGAAATGTCCCTGGAAAAATTCTTCATTCATAGTTAAATTTTTGTAGCCTTTTGCGTATTTTCCCGGTACGCATTCTGTTATTCTGTCAACCAATAAGAACGGATAACGATGCGGAATCATATTCATGATTTCCATTGTATCAAAACTCAATGTTTCTTGTGTCTCAACTGTCATTACTCTTTTCTCCTTATTTATATTCAATTATCTTGCTTTTTAATGCTTTTGCAGTTTTTATATGAACGGCATGTCCTGCTTCTTTAACCAGAATTTGTGCTTTTAAATTTAGCGGATTAACTCCAGTTAAATACAAATCTCCTATAAGGTCAAGTATCTTATGTTTAATCGGTTCATGTTCGGAGCGCAATTCTATTGTATATCCGCTTCCGTCAAGACCTACCGTATTTTCTTTAGTTACTCCCTGAGCAAATCCCAATGCCTGAAATTTTTTTAAATCCTTATAAAACCCGAATGTTCTTGCTTCAATTATTTCTTCCGGCTTCTTCGGGTTATAACTTACCCAGCGTCTTGTCAAATCAGGATGATCATAATTTACCGCATATGAAATAGTTAATTCATCGTCAGGTAAAATAACAAGACTTGTTTTTCCGTTTAAATAGTAAACGGGTTCTGAAACAGTATAATATTTCTTTTTGCCGAAAAGTTTTTCACTTATCGAAGGCTTTTCTATACCTGCTTTTTTGAATAATTCAACCCATTCTTTTGCACTGCCGTCAAGTATCGGGACTTCTGTCTCTGACATACAAATATCAATCGAATCTATTCCGCAGAATGCCATTGCCGCAGATAGATGCTCTGTCAACATAGATTTAGATATTTCATTACCTAAAGTAACGCATTGATCTGTTGTTAAAACATTATCAACGTCTGCGTCAAATCCTTCTTGACCTTTAACAAAATATCTTATTTTACCACTGTCTGAAGGAAAAAAATTAACCGTACAAGGTTTATTCTTCATCAACCCATTACCGGATATTTCTATTTCCTTAAGAATTGATGTCATTACCTATACTTTCCTCAAATTCTTTTAAAAGCGGTTCATATTTTTTGAATTTTGTAATCAATTCTCCTGCATCTTTAATTGTTTTCAGTTGTTTTATAAATTCTTTTCTAGGTAATGCCGGTATACCGACAACAATTGATTTTTCAGGGAAGCTTTTTGTTACGCCTGCTTTAGCTGCTATTATTGTGTCAGAACCTATATTTATGTGATCAGCCAAACCGGCCTGACCTGCTATAACAACTCTGTCACCTATCACGCAGCTTCCTGCTATACCTACCTGAGATATTATTAAACAACCTTTTCCGATTTTACAATTGTGACCTATCATAACTAAGTCATCAATTTTAGTATTATCACCAATAACAGTATTTTCTATAGTCCCGCGGTCAATAGCTGTATTAGCGCCTATTTCAACATTATTACCGATTACAACAGAGCCTATTGAAGGAATCTTAAATATTTTATGAGAAATATTTTCTTCTTTAATAGAACCTTCTTTTCTTGCCTGCTCAATATTGTCAGGGTTTTCTGTTACGAAACTGAATCCGTCTGCACCCAGAGAAACTCCGTGATGAAGGATTACATTATCACCTAAAATAACTCTGTCCCCTATATTAACGCCGGGATGAATAAAACAATTTTTACCTGTCTTTACCCCTGTCCCAATATAAGAATTTGCGACGATTTTTGTATTATCACCAATTATAGCGCTGCGTGAAATTACAACATTAGGTCCGACTTTAACATCTTTGCCGAGTTTAGCGTCAGGATGAACAATTGCTGTCGGATGAATTCCATGATTTACTTCTGGTTCAACATAGAATATATTAAGAAGTTTCATCATTGCAAGACGCGGTCTTTCAACTTCAATAGTTGTTAAACCGTCAATATTAACTCCTAACGGAACTAATGCAGCTTTAGCGCGTGATTTTGACAGATTAGCTATCTCGTCTTCACCTAACGCCAGTGCCAGAGTATTTTCATCAGCCAGAAGCGGCGGAGCAATTTGTGAAATGGATACGTCTTGCTCTTTTGTCAACATCCCGCCGACAATTTGTGTGATTTCATCTACTGTGAAAGTTTTCATACTTTACTCCTTTTTATTCATTTTATTAATCAAATTTGTTGTTGATTTCCCTTCGACAAAACTTATAAATTCCAGCCTTCCGCCGTTTTTTAAAATTACATCAGCTTCGGGAAGTGTTTCTGTTGTATAATCCGCACCTTTTGTATGAACATTCGGCTTAATCTCGTCAAGTAAATCTTCCGGACTATCCTCATCAAATAATACCACATAATCCACGCTTCTCAGTGCATTTAATACTTCCGCCCTGTCATCTTCGTTATTAATCGGACGTCCTTCGCCTTTAATACTTCTAATTGATTTATCGGAATTCAATAAGACTATTGATTTATCGGCATATGTTTTTGTCTGCTCTAAATATTTTACATGCCCCGCATGGAGAATATCGAAACAGCCGTTGGTTGTTACAACGGTTTTGCCTTGATTATGCAATTCTTCAACTATTTGCCTGATATCTTCACGTTTGACTATCACAAGAATTCCTCTTATTTTTAATATGTCAATTTTACCAAAAATAAGTAAAGAAATCCTGATAAATTAACAAAAAGTAATAAATAAATACTACTTATTTAAAAAAGACAGACTTTGTCTATTTTTATTTTTGATAAAGCGAATTGAAATTTTTATTGAAAAAATCGACGGTTTTTTTAATTTGTTCTTCCGTAAATCGGTTTACAGGACTTTTTCTTTTAATTATTTTAGGACCTGAAATAGCTTGCTCTATTGCGCGACCCATTATTTCCGCATTTGTCATGTTCTTTGCCTTTTTTGGCGAAATAAAGCTTCTGTCAATAATAAGATTCTTTGATAATTCTCTAATTTTCATACCCATAATAACTTCCTTTCTGTTTCTACCAAGTTATTAAAAACAGCTAAAAATAAATTTTGTTAGTATAATTTCATTTCAATAATTTTTTGGGCAATACGAACGGTATTCAATGCCGCGCCGATTCTTAAATTATCTGCAACACACCATAGTGAAATACCCTTATCGAAAGCGTTACATTTTCTTATTCTTCCGGCAAATACAGGGTCAACTCCTGCCGCATCGCGTGTTGTAGGATATTCAAAATTATCAGGATTGTCGATAACCTTAACTCCGTATGTATTCTTTAAGATTTCTCTTGCCTCGTCAGGTGTAATATCGTTTTCAAATTCAATATCCACCGCTTCAGAATGACCCACATAAACAGGTACTCTAACTGCCGTGCAGGAAATAGGAGTTGACGGATCTAAGTGCAGGATTTTCTTGGTTTCTAAATCAACTTTCATTTCTTCTTTTGTGTAGCCGTTTTCGCAAAATACGTCAATTTGCGGAATTACGTTGAAAGAAATAGGTTTTTTAAAAACTTTGTTTTCAAATTTTCTGTTTTCCAAATGAGCTTTTGTATCTTCGGTTAATTCGTTTATAGCGGCAATCCCTGCTCCTGAAACGGATTGATAAGTAGATACGATAAGCCTTTTAATTTTTGCTTTCTCATGCAGAGGTTTTAGAATAAGCATTAACTGTGAAGTAGAACAGTTAGGATTTGCGATAATTCCTTTATGTATGCATAAATCTTCATCATTAACCGTTGCTATAACTAAAGGAACATTCTCATCCATTCTGAACGCGCTTGAATTATCAATAAAAACACATCCGCGTTTTACGGCTTCCGGCGCAAATTTTAAGCTGGTTGAACCGCCTGCCGACGCCATAACTATGTTTATACCTTCAAATGATTCAGGCGTTGTTTCTTCAACAATATATTTTTTGCCTTGAAACTCAATTTCTGTTCCGGCGCTTCTTGCGCTTGATAAGAATTTGATTTCATCAAACGGGATATTCAACTCGTCAACAATTTTTGTAATTTCTCTTCCAACAACCCCTGTTGCCCCTAATATTGCTATGTTTGGTTTTCTTTCCATTCTTATTTTTCCTTATTTTTAGTGTAAGTATAACCTACATTTTCTTAATATGTCATCCTGAATTTATTTCAGGATCTCTTTGTTTATTTTCTGGATTGCTTCGTCATTACATTCCTCGCAATGACAAAACTTTGTTTATTTTTCCTTATTTTTTACATAATATTCTCTAATCCGTATACAAAATCATTGTTTGCATACACATGTTTCACTGCCATTAAAACTCCCGGCATGTAGCATTTTCTGTCAACGGAATCATGGCGGATAGAAAGAATCTGCCCCATAGCTCCGAACAAAACCTCTTGAGACGCCATATAACCCGGCATTCTTACGGAGTGAATATGGATGTTTGAGTAAGAATTTCCTCCGCGTGAACCCTCAATAGTTTCTTCTTCAGGACAGTTGCCTGATGCTAAATTATCGTTGGATTCTGACATTAATTGAGCAGTTTTAATTGCAGTTCCTGACGGGGCGTCTTTTTTCTGATTATGATGAAGTTCAATAATTTCAGCGTTATCAAAATATTTCGCCGCTTCTTGTGCAAATTTCATCATTAATAACGCTCCTGTTGTGAAGTTTGGAGCAATAAAACATCCTGTATTTTTTTCTTCGGATAATTTTTTTAAGTACGCAATTTCTTCATCAGACAAGCCGGTTGTGCCGATTACTATTTTAATACCATGATTTAAACAATACTTTGCATTTTCAAAAATGGACTTTGGCTGTGTAAAATCAACTAAAACATCTAGTTCAACTGCTCTGTGCGCTTCTTCAATCGATTTGTAAGCATCGCCGCAGATATCTATTTTTGCCGCCAATTCTGTCTGAGAATCATTATTAACCGCTTCAACAACTTCTTTTCCCATTTTGCCGAACGCGCCGCATACTGCTACTTTTATCATTTTATCCATTCCTTTTTGATTTGTCATCCTGAATGTCGGATTGACCTCCGTGTTTCAGAATCTCTTTGTTTATTATATCAAAAAAATAAATTTCCATGCTACAATTTAAAATGTAAAAATAGTATTTTATATAACAAAGGAGAAACACGATATGGCGGAAGCAAAAAATTTAGCTACTATTCAAAGAAGTGATACTGAACAGTTACAAATTTCTATCAGCGAATACAAAGGCAGAAGTTATTTTAATTTAAGAATATTCTACACGACAGATGACGGCGCGACCTGGTTACCGACAAAAAAAGGCGTAACTTTCGCACCTGACCAATTGGATATTCTGGAAGAAGCTATTCAAGAAGCTAAACAAGAATTCATGGCTGAAGAAACTGCGGAATAAGAATTAAAAAACTGTACAAATAATAAAAAATATGACCAATTGTAAAGAATAATTTTGTTTAATGACAAAAATTATTCTTTTTGGTTTTTAAAACTGAAACAAAATATTACTCACAGTAAAAAAAGGAGAAAAAATGATATCACCAGTAAATTTAAAATTTTCATTAAATAGCAACAACTTAAGAAACACAATAATGCAAAACAGGATGTCGAACCCTGTAAGTTTCGGGGCTATAGTACCGGACGAGGTTTTATTTAATAATAAAAATAAATGGTTTACGCCCGATGATGGAGGCAACTTACCTATTCATCATGCAGATTTGAATGAAACAAAAGAGATTCACCGCATATTAGAAAACCATCATAAAATATTAGCGAAAATGCATACAACGCAAGATAAAGATGGCAACTTACCTATTCATGGTGCAGATTTGGATAAAACAAAAGAAATCCACCGCGTATTGGAAAACCAGTCTGAAATATTAGCGAAAATGCATACAACGAAAAATAAAAATGGCAACTTACCTATTTGTTATGCAGGTTTGGAAACAATTAAAGAGATTCACCGCGCATTAGAGACACAGCCTGAAATATTAGCGGAAATACATACAACGAAAGATAAAAATGGTTACTTCCCTATTAGTTATAAAAATACGGATGAAATGAAAGAGATCCATCGCGTATTAGAAACACAGCCTGAAATACTAGCGGAAATACATACAATGAAATATAGATCTGGCGACTTACGTATTCACGCGACAGATTTGGATAGAACAAAAGAGATCCATCGCTCAATAGAGACACAGCCTGAAATATTAGCGAAAATGCATACAACGAGAAATGACATCGGCAACTTACCTATTCATGATGCAAAGTTGGATAAAATAAAAGAGATCCACCGTGCATTAGAGACACAACCTAAAATATTAGCGGAAATACATACAACGAAAAATAGCTCCGACCAATTACCTATTGATTATGCAGGTTTTAGTTATAATAAAGTTCCAGATTTGGATAAAACAAAAGAGATACTTCAGGTTATTGAAAGGCTGGCATGCAATACCCCGGAGATTTCTGTTAAAGATTCAATAAAATTACTTGACATGTATATAGGTTACGATAAAGAATTTGATGAAAAAGCTAAAGCTGCGTTGGAATATCTTAAAACACAATCACAATAATAAATTTCTATGACAAAAATTATTCTTTTTGGTTTTTAAAACTGAAACAAAATATTACTCACAGTAAAAAGGGAGAAAAAATGATATCACCGATAAATTTAAAATTTTCATTAAATAGCAACAACTTAAGAAACACAATAACACAAAACAGAATGTCGAACCCTGTAAGTTTCGGGGCTACAGTACCGGACGAGGTTATATTAAATAATGAATATAAATGGCTTAAGCCTGATGATAAGGGCAACTTACCTATTCATGATGCAGATTTGAATGAAACAAAAGAAATCCACCGCGCATTAGAAAACCATCCCGAAATATTAGCGCAAATGCATACAACGAAAAATAAAAATGGCGACTTACCTATTGGTTATGCAGATTTGGATAAAGTGAAAGAGATCCACCGCGCATTAGAGACACAGCCTAAAATATTAGCGGAAATACATACAACGAAAAATAAAAATGATTACTTCCCTATTCATTTAGCAGATTTGGATATAACGAAAGAGATTCACCGCGCATTAGAAAACCATCCTGAAATACTAGCGAAAATGTATACAACGCAAGATAAAGATGGCTACTTACCTATTCATCTTGCAGATTTGGATAAAACAAAAGAGATCCACCGCGCATTAGAGACACAGCCTAAAATATTAGTGCAAATGCATACAACGAAAAATAAATATGGCAGCTTACCTATTCATTATGTAGGTTATAGTTTGGATAAAATTAAAGAGATCGACTACGAATTAGAGACACAGCCTAAAATACTAGTAAGAATACATACAGCGAAAAATAGATATGGCAACTTACCTATTGATTGTGAAGGTTCTTATAAAATAAAAGAGATACTTCAGGTTATTGAAAGGCTGGCATGCAATACCCCGGAGATTTCTGTTAAAGATTCAATAAAATTACTCAAAATGAATAAAGGTTACGATAAAGAATTTGATAAAAAAGCTCAAGCTGCATTGGAATATCTTAAAATAAAATCGCAATAATAAATTTCTATGACAAAAATTAGTCTTTTTGGTTTTTAAAGCTGAAATAAAATATTATTTATGGTTAAAAAAGGAGAAAGAAAAAAATGATATCACCGATAAATTTAAAATTTTCATTAAATAGCAACAACTTAAGAAACACAATAACACAAAACAGAATGTCGAACCCTGTAAGTTTCGGGGCTACAGTACCGGACGAGGTTTTATTTAATAATAAAAATAAATGGCTTAAGCCTGATGATGAAGGCAACTTACCTATTCATGGTGCAGATTTGGATAAAACAAAAGAGATCCACCGCGCATTAGAAAACCAGCCTGAAATATTAGCGCAAATGCATACAACGAAAAATAAAAATGGCGACTTATCTATTGGTTATGCAGATTTGGATAAAGTGAAAGAGATCC
>Ga0153938_1001125_pt1 | contig 10701 bp, 11 predicted proteins | sample TSNY022MetaG_FD_104740 | JGI IMG/M metagenome (GOLD analysis project Ga0153938, IMG submission 104740) | Attine ant fungus gardens microbial communities from New Jersey, USA - TSNJ022 MetaG | ecosystem: Host-associated > Fungi > Mycelium > Unclassified | place: USA:New Jersey: Brendan T. Byrne... | reverse complement strand
TATCTGCCTATCTGTTTCCGGTTATGGGGAAAACAAGTATCTTTTTATATCAAATCTATAAAAATCAGCATTTCATCTGATAAATCTCCACTTTGTCAACAGCCCGAACTTGGCCCGAAGTTGAAAGGCTTGTCCCACAAAAAAACGCCCGAATAGATAAAATCTAATCGAGCGTTTTGCAAGCGGACATAGAGATATACAAGGCTGTTTCCGGCGTTGTGAAAACGGCGAAAAGGGTATGCTTTTACTTTGTTGTCGGCTGGCTAAACCCGGCCGCTATGCCTCCATAGCGGCCCTTTGCACTCGCTGGAAAAGTAGCAAGAATAGAACACGGCAACGTCCTCCTAACCGCCGCCGTGTCCCGCAAAATGGGCGCACTTTATTAAGCCTTCCGAAAAACGGAAAACGACGGCTTTTCATAAACCGTCGTTTGGCTTTTTTCGCTATTTGACCGCAAAAATCCAACTGCCAGTTAACGGCTTTTTTTCTTCGCCGTTTGGCAAGTGATACTTTGCTATTGCTGATTGTCAATCTCAGATTCAAACAATTCATCAACTGTTGTTCCCAATAGGTACGCTAACTTAAAAGCTAATGATAAAGTAGGGTCATACTTATCATTTTCAATCGCGTTGATTGTCTGTCTTGTTACACCTAATTCATTGGCGAGGTCTTCTTGCCTATAGTTTTTTGCTTTGCGTAATTCTCTTATCTGATTCTTCATATTTATCTGCCAATGACAAGAAATAATATTACACCAAAGACGATTATGAAAAATAAGACCCCGCTAAAATACCACACTATTTGTTTTTTTCCGCTATCATCACCAACTTTCCATTTAGCGATATTAGTAACAAAGAAATAAACCAAAAACTGTAAAGTAAATAGAATTAAGGGAATTGATGTTGATTGCGTTTTTACAAGGTCATATATCCCCCATATAGCAAGGGCTAAGACCATAAAAAACCAACTCCACTTAATACCTTTAAGGTTCAGACTTAATTCCATTTCATCCATTTTTCTCATACTACATTCTCCTTAATGTAAAAAGTATTTTACATTTTTCAATATACTACTAATTCTTTAGAATGTCAATAGTTTTTTACATTTTCTTTTTGCAAAAATTATTCGTTGGAACTGCTATATTTTCCGTAAATACATTACCTAGTCCGTTGGCTGTCTATCGTGTTTTTATTGGTGTTCCAGTTGCTTCTTTATGCACCCTGTCCATTATGAGAATAAATATGCAGTGCTTTATTTAAAAACCCTTCTCTGATATAATTGAATAAATCAGAATTTTCGGAGGGTAAGAAAATGGATAGAAAAATCATATTGAAGTTTGTTGAAGCAATTAATAACCAGAACTTACCACTAATTATTGAAATGATGGCTGATGATTTCTGTTTTGTTGACTTATGGTGGTTGCGAAAATAAAGAAAATATGAAAATTGGTTGGAAAGGCTATTTTAATTGGTTTCCTGATTATTGTATAACTGTTGACGATTATATAGACAATGAGGAATTTGCAATTATTATTGGAAAAGCAAGTGGCTCATATTTGGGGAAAAGCAATAAACATTGGGAATTTCCAGCAGTGTGGAAAGTTGTAGCGTGTGGACAGCAAATAAGATTTTGGCAAGTTTTTTGTGATTCCAAAAAACAAATGGATTCGATGAATTAAAATTCAGTTGTAGTAAGAAATCGGAATTTGTTAATCAGCTTTTGGAATAGTTAGCGAATAATTAGGCGTAGTCTATAAGGGGGATATATAATGGCAGAGATGACAAGCAACGCAACACCGTGGTCTGAGGACAGCATGAAAAATTACCAATGGCTGGATAAATACTTACAAAAACAGCCGGCTACTGAAAAAGAATTTTAACCTGCATGGCAAACATACAAGTATCTGCTATGCGGCAAGATGTATGCTTATATTGGCATTGACGACCGAAACGGACGAGCTTCCCTATAAATAAATCTATGTTTTCAAAATATTGTTGACCGATTACCAGTTGGGGAACGAAAAAATCCGTGAAAAAGCCACAAATTGCTCTTGACCTATTTACTGAAATACAGACATTTTCAGTGGATTTGGTGGACTTATTACCCTTAATCATGTGGACTTAGGCTCTGATATCGCTATCAAAAGTACCCGCTCATGCCATGTGGAGACGTGCGTACTCTTGTCACGCAGAGATATCAACACTGTAAAAATTACGATGGAAGTGAAGCAGGGGGACAAGGTATGACCCGCTTACTTTTCTTTGTTTCGTTGTTCCACACCCATTTCATTTTTGGGCAGACAAATTTCATGGTTTCAAGACCGCAGCGCAGATGTGTTTTGCGGCCTTCTCTTTTCATTACGGAACATGGAAAATGAAGGATAAAACATGGGAAAGTAATGGAGAACGATACGAACTGACACCAGAGGCAGGTGAGCCGGTTGTTCTGGAGAGGGTGTATGGTACAGAAATTTAATAAGAGTATCTGCTATAAAAAATGTATTTGTAAAATCTAACAACGTAAGACGCTTGCAGGGGGCACTGTGAGCGTTTTTATGCTTTCGGGTAAGAGTGCAAATATAGGTGCCATAACCATAAAAAAAGACACCTCCAATTTAAAGCCAGGAGGATATAATAAAAGAGGATATCCAGTAACATGGCAATGCAGAAAAACTGCGGGTCTGAATAGCTAGGGAGGAAAGCAATGAAAAGAAGAGTCAAAATGATGAGTATGGTATTTGTAATAATATCTATTATTGCCGGGACACTTTATGGATGTGGGACAACAGGAGAGAATTCTTCTTCGGAAGGCAACAGTAGCGAGGAGAGCACTTCAGGGAAAACGATTGAAATGGAAATTGGGTATACGGATGAATCATTAGATAAATTCCGTGAGATAATTGTAGAGTTTACAGAGAAAACAAACATTTCCGTAGAATTGATCACTCCGGGTTCAGATTATGAAACGGTTATGAAGACCAGGATGGCGTCAGGAGATATGCCGGATGTCTTTGTCACCCATGGGTGGTCTATCGCGCGATATAAAGAGTATCTGCTGGAGCTAAATGATCAACCGTGGTTTGATACTGTGGGAGAATCCATAAAAGGAGTGGTCTCTGATCAGGACGGTAAGGTTTATGTGCTGCCGGTTACTCAGGGGGTTAATGGAATTGAATATAACAAAGAGGTTCTGGAGGCAGCAGGGGTGGATGTGAAGTCTCTGCAAACGATGGAAGGATTTCAGGATGCATGTGAGAAAATAAAGGCTGCGGGAGCAGTACCAGTCTTTATTGGAGGTAAGGATTATTGGACCAGTGCAAGTTATTTAGGAACGATGATTCCTGGTTACTATACGGCAGAGGGGGCAGAGCTTCAGGCAGCTGCGCAATTGAAGGAAGGCAGCTTTGACTGGGAAACGGATGGCCTGGATTTTTTTAATGATATCAGAGATATGGTTGAAAAAGGTTATTTTAATGAAGATTTTATCACTGCTGATGAAACACAGGGATTTGAAGCTCTTGCTGCCGGTAAATGTGCATTCCTTGTAGGTGGAATTGCAATAGACAGAGTATTGCAATATAATGCGGATGCAGAAATAGGTATTCTGCCGGTTCCTTCTACGACAGCAGGAGGAAAAGTTCAATATTCAGTAGGAGAAGGCAGTGCTTTTGGTATTTGGAAGGATTCTGAATATATCGCAGAAGCAAAACAGCTTCTGGAATTCCTGGCAGAACCGGATATTGCTGCAAGGATTGTGGAACTGGATGGTCAGTTACCGGCATTGACGAATATTGATACCGCATCAAATAAAACATTTGCGGCATTTACAGAGAGTCAGGAACTGCTCGGTGATGTTATCTGCTATGATAATCTTTTTGACAGAGAGTATCTTCCGAGTGGTATGTGGACGATTCTGTCGGATAGCATGATGGAAGTATTTATGGATCCGACGGACGCAGGTGTTCAGTCAGCAACAAAGAGCATGCAGGAAAATTACCTGGACAAGTGGGAGGCCGAAAATTGATTATGATGATGCAGTTGACATATTTCCGCGAGCAATGAGCTAAGCGCAAGCTTGCTTGCATTTGGCGAATGCCGCGAGGGTCAAATATCCCGCAGCTTGCTGCGAGATATTTGACTGAAGAACAGGAGACCAGGTATGGGAAAAAGGAAACAAAGGATGTATTTATTTTATGTTCCGGCAGTTTTGGTGATGGCGGTGTTTGTCATACGTCCCTTTCTTGAAACGCTTTATATTTCTTTATGCCAGTGGAATGGTTATTCGAGTGTGAAGACTTTCGTTGGAATAAAAAATTATGTAGATATTTTTTCCGATGGAAGATTTGGAACGGCATTTTTCAACACGTTAATCTATGGATTTATGTCCACCTTACTTCAGAATATAATTGGACTGTGTGGAGCGTTTTTTGTTAATACGCGATTTAGGGGAAATGGTGTTGTACGCGTAGTCATGTATCTTCCGATTATGATATCCGGGCTTATTATGGGATATATCATGTATTTCTTTTTCACCTTTGATCGGGGAATTTTAAATGAAATTCTGGGCTGGTTTGGAAGAGAACCGACGAATTGGCTGGCGGATGGGAAAACCGGAGTAGGAGCTATTACGCTTATCAATTCCTGGCAGTATGCAGGAAATTGCCTGATCATATACCTGGCAGGGCTGCAGAATATTCCGAAAGTATATCTGGAAGCGGCAGCTATTGACGGTGCTTCGCGTTGGCAGCGATTTCGGAAAATTTCTTTGCCGATGCTCACGCCGGCAATCACAACTTCGGTTATTGTGAATCTGATTGGTGGATTGAAACTATTCGATCCGATTATATCGCTGACAAATGGCGGTCCCAATTATCAAACCCATTCGCTGATGACATACTTGAATAGCCAGTACTTCTTAAAGGAGAAGGCGGGATATGCGTCGGCTATCGGTATTGTAACCTTTCTGCTGATTATGGCAGTTGCAGCGTTGGCGAATAAATATTTTGAAAAGGAGATGATCGACACATGAAAAGGAACTGGTGGAAGTATGCGGTATCTGTTGCGGTGGTCGTGATCTACCTTCTGCCCATTTATGTGGTGGTTATAACATCGTTGAAACCAATGACAGACCAGGGAGCCAGGCTGGCATTACCGACTGGAATTTACATAGATAATTTTATTAAAGTCTTCAAGCAAAGTAATATTTTGCGGGCAGTTTTGAATTCGGCAGTTATTACAGCGGGAACGGTATTTTTGGTAGTTGTATTTGGCGGTCTGGCAGCTTATCCGATGGCACGAATACAAAACCGGTTGAGTAAAGGAATTAAAATTTTTGTTATGGGTGTAATGATGGTGCCGGGAATGTCGATGGTGGTCGGAGTTTACTCAATTTTGGTAGCGATGGGAGCCTTGTCGACTTATTGGGGAATTATTCTGGTAGGTGCAGCATTTGGTTTGCCGTTGTCGGTGTACATGTATTCTAATTTTATTTCATCCATTCCAAAGTCGCTTGATGAAGCAGCAGAAATGGATGGTGCTGGTGTGTGGACAACTTTTTTCAGAATTATCGTTCCACAACTTAAACCTGTGACCGTATCGGTAGCATTGCTGCAGGGAGTAGCAACATGGAATGAGTATGGTTATTCGCTTTATGTACTGCAGCAGCCGAAGATGTATAATGTGACATTAGCGGTGAAACAGTTTTTCGGTGAAACGGTGAAAGATTTAAATGGAGCGGCAGCATCGGCAGTAGTAGCGATTATCCCGGTGATCATTATTTATTTGATTTTACAAAAATATTTTGTACAGGGAGTATTGGACAGCTCAGTGAAAGGATAAGATATATATGAAAAATAAAACGAGAAAAATCACATTTATTGGGGCGGGAAGCGTCATCTTTACAAGGAATCTAGTACGGGATCTGATGACATTTCCCAGCTTTCAGGATGCGACGATCGCATTAATGGATATTGATTCGGAAAAACTGATGTATGCAACAAAATCTGTGGAAAAGATCATTGCATCGGGTAATTATCCGGCCAAAGTTATTTCTACCACCGATCGGGCGGAGGCTCTTAAGGGTGCAGACGGTGTATTGAGCACTATTTGTGTCGGTAATATTCATGTATGGGGAAAAGATTTGGAAATTCCGATGAAATACGGCGTAAATATGAATATAGGTGATACCAGAGGGGTATCTGGGATTTTCCGGGCGCTTCGCACCATGCCGGTGATGATGGATATCTGCAAAGATATTGAACGGTATTGCCCGAATGCAATATTTTTAAACTACACGAATCCGATGGCAATTCTCTGCCGGGCTATGCAATCAGAGACAAATGTAAATGTCACCGGTTTGTGCCATAGTGTGCAGGGAACAGCAGAACAGCTGGCCGGCTGGATCGGGGCGGAAATGGAGGATGTAACATACACATGTGCCGGGATAAATCATCAGGCATTTTATCTGGACTATAAATGGAAGGGGCAAGATGCTTATCCGTTGATTAAAAAGGCAGTGGAAGAACATTATGATGAGGAAATCGTCCGAAATGAAATGTTCCGGCATATGGGGTATTACGTGACCGAATCCAGCGGACACGCTTCGGAATATGTAGCGTGGTTCAGAAAACGTCCGGATTTGTTAGAAAAGTATTGTACGCATGGAACAGGGTGGAATCCGGGACTTCACTTTATGGCAATGATCGATCATGAAAAAAATGAGCAGACGTGGAGACAGGACTTTATTGACTGGGCAGATAACCCGGTAAACCTTAAGCGTGGGAATGAGTATGCAGCCCATATTTTTAATGCTGTTTTTGGTGATGGAACCTTGTATAAGTTTAATGGAAATGTGAGAAACTTTGGGTTGATTGATAACCTGCCTTACGGGTGCTGTGTGGAAGTGCCAGTATTAGCATCCAGAGAAGGTCTGGAGTCGATTCGGGTAGGGAAGCTGCCAGATCACCTTGCGCTAATGACCGACGTCAGTGCGCGTATTGAAGAGCTGACAATAGAAGGTGCATTGACCGGGGATCCACAGAAGATTTATCAGGCATGCTATTTTGACCCGCTTTCTTCGGCGGTCTTAAGTCTGGCCGAGATTAAGGAAATGGTTCGGGAGATGTTTGAAGTGAATAGAGGGTTTTTACCACAGTTTAAACACTTTGACTAAGGGAACGGGTGCTGTACGATGATTTCAACTTAAGGATGATATTGTGCAGCATCTTTTTTGGTCGTATAATATGAATAAAAAGAGGTTCCTAAGGGAAGGGGAGAATATGAATAGGAAAAACTTAAAAAAGGCGATGAATTTAATCTTTATTATTTCTATTGGAATCCCCTTTACGGTATCGATTTTGATTCATGGGTCATTAATCGAGAGACTTATTCTGAATAATTACCGGGAAACGACAAGTCTGACATTACAAAGTATGGCAAACCATATTGATAGCTATATTGATTCCGGTGAGAATTTTTTCTATCAGTATTTATTTGATGAAAAACTGGCTAAATTTTACTCATATGTAGATAAACATAAGATTGTGCCGGAAAACAGTGAAACCTTTTATGAGTATTTTAAGATTACCAGTAAGTACCGAGACACCGTAATTAAATACATGGCTGCAGGTAATGATTACATCGAGGGGATTTGCTTTATACCAGAGCATATGAATCAGGGAAAGATGTTTTATCTAAGCAAAAGCAGCAGTAGTGTAGAGCTTTTGGATTTGGAAGAAGCGGGATATTCGGAGCTTCTGGAAACTACCCGGGAGATTTCTCTGAATCAAATGATCATTACGGAAAAAGATGTTCAACATACAGACGAAGAGGTTTTTATTATGGCGAGGCAGATTAATCAAATTGAGCAGGCGAAAAGACAGGGATATGTTTTTTTAGATGTATCACAGAATGTTTTTGACGAAATCGTGAGCAACTTTAATCTGGTGAAAGGTGCCGGCGTTGTGATATCTTATCCGGATTCAAAGCCTGCGTTTGTTTCCGCGGCAGAATCCGGGCAGTTGTTCGGGGCGGTTGAAGATAAAGCGGAGATTCGAAACGATGGCAGCATGAAGATAGATAATGAACTTTATTACGTTTACTCTTCTGGTACAAAGTCTGGTATTTATGTTGACTATATTATTCCAAAAAGTACTATTACAACGAAATCCAGTCAGTTGTATGCGATTTTTGTCAGTGTTTGGTGTGGAGCTCTTCTGATGGCTTTTATCTTATATACCAGATTATTTAGGAAGACTTCTTATACAACCGGGAAGATTATGGACTTCATTCACAGTTACAGACCTGAACGCCGGGTGTATGAGATTGAGACGGTTAGTGAAAGTGGCATTGCTGAATTTGATGATATTAGTAGTGCCTTGATCGATATGAAAGAGCGGATTGAATCTCTGGTGAAGGATGAATATATACTAAAGCTTAGCCAGCAGGCGGCAGAGTATAAGGCGATGCAGACAGAGATAAACCCCCACTTTTTGAACAATGTCCTGAGCACTTTGATCGCTCTGAATCGCATAGAAGATAGAAAGGCGCTGGAGGCAGCTATTTTAAATCTTTCGAAGATGTTCCGTTACACATGTGAGCATGGATATGATTCTACGATTGGTCAGGAATGCCGGTTTATTGAGTCTTATCTGCAGCTTGAGAAATTAAGGTTTGAGAAACGACTGGAATACCGTATTGAGATCGAGCCTGAAGCAGGAAAGGTAATAATTCCAAAACTTCTCATTCAACCGATTGTTGAAAATGCAATGAAGCATGGATTTGTAGATGAAACCGGAATGATGATTCAGATCAGAGCGATCCGTATTGCAGAAAGAGGGGGTAACTTTATCTGGATTTCAATTGCGAATAATGGACAGCCGATGGAAAGGAAACGGCTTAATGAGAGTAAAGGTGTTGGAATCAATAATGTCAAGGAACGTCTGAGCATTGTCTATCCGAATTCGATGATGTGGTATTCCGGGGATTCCGAATTTTGTACTATATGCAATATGCTGATTCAGGAGTAAGGAGCAAAAGATGGATATTTTAATTGTTGATGATGAAAGGCTGGTCAGACTGACGCTGCAATCTATGATAGAGGAAATATACGGAGATAAAAACCATATTTCTCAGGCAGGAAGTGCTGGAGAGATGTATAGAATGCTTGAGAAAAAGACGTTTGATCTAGTGTTTTTGGATATTAATATGCCTCAAAAACAGGGGTTGGATGCGATGGAACAGGTCAAAGACCGATATCGGGGCACTGATTGGTGTGTCCTGACGGGGTATGGATATTTCGAATATGTAAAGAAGGCGTTGAAGCTGGGGGCAAAGGGCTATCTTTTAAAACCACCGGATCCGGATGAGTTGAGGGAGTTTATTGATAATCTGTTATCTGAACGTCAGGAAAGACGCAAAAAAGAGCGTGGTTATTTTGCAGAAACCATTCGTAAAGGGATTTACCTGGATGACTTTTCAGAACTGGAATATCTGGATGAACAGTACTATCTCTATACTTTCTTTGTGGATGTGAAAGAAGAGCGGCGTAGGGATATTTATCAGAATTTGTATCAGTGTCTGGAGCGTTTCTTAAACAGTCAACTGAACGTACCAGCTGATGAGTTCGCACTTTTCACCGGTGCAACAGGCGAGGTATATTTGCTGATATTGGGTGAAGAGCGCGGCAGGATGAATAGCTTTCTTAAACTTCGATTTCACGAATATACGGAAGAGGCCTTTGTATCCGGCTATTCGGCAAGACTGGACGGTGTAAAGGAACTTAAGACAACACTTGCGCTGATGACAGCGCTGGCACCGTTGCGGTTATATCTTGAAAATTTGGATATATTTAGGATGGAAGGTTTTGATTCTGATCCTGATGTGATAGAGAAGCAGTATCTGTGTGGGCAATTGGAAAAGCTTACCTCAGAGTACCTGATCGGTGATATGGAAGGGTTTAACCACATTTTGAAGCAGATCAGTGAAGGGGAAAGATGGGCCGGTAAAGAGAAAAGTATGTTGACAGAAGAGGTTGTGGAGCATCTGAGTATTATTTGGGGGGCTGAATTTAAGAGTAATGATATAAATGAGATGCTAAAAAAAATGAAACGACTGTTTATGGAAAAGCATATGAAGGAAGACCCCCGGGAAGATATCATTCTGCAAATACGAAAATATGTGGATGGAAACTATATGGATGACGTTTCGATTGAGAGGATGGGAGTGGTATTTGGAGTTACGCCCACGTATCTCAGTCGGATTTTTCGGGAAAAAACAGGAGAGAAATACATTGACTATGTGACCGGAATACGGATGAAGAAGGCTGAAGAGCTGCTGGAGACACAGAAGTATTCTATAAGGTGCGTCAGTGAACAAGTAGGCTATTCCAGTGAGAAGTATTTCTCACGCCTTTTTAAAAAATATTTTGGGGTAAGTCCCTCGCAATATATGCGGAAAGAGCTGAAACAGTAATTTCTCAGCTGTTTTGTATTTCACTTATAAATGACGGTGCAATTAGTTTTGAAAGTAAGCAACCACAGAAGTTTTCACGGTAGTCCAAAAACAGAAAACATTTTCTTTATGACGATCAATATTATAACTTCGGCAAAAAAATATAAAATTGCCGAAGTTATAATATTGATTTTTTAAATGATTTCTAGTATAATCTAAATTATAAAATCGGCAAATAATAAAAAAATTGCCG
>Ga0153938_1001123_pt1 | contig 10708 bp, 8 predicted proteins | sample TSNY022MetaG_FD_104740 | JGI IMG/M metagenome (GOLD analysis project Ga0153938, IMG submission 104740) | Attine ant fungus gardens microbial communities from New Jersey, USA - TSNJ022 MetaG | ecosystem: Host-associated > Fungi > Mycelium > Unclassified | place: USA:New Jersey: Brendan T. Byrne... | reverse complement strand
CTCGGCCTGTTTGTGAAAGGGCAGCATCGCCACCGTACGTCACAGCTTGGTTCCCACCAGCATTTACCCACGTGCCATTGCCAAGCGTGTTCCCACCCTAAAATTAAGTATCACGTGTAAGGCACCACAGGAACAGCTGCTCACAGCACAGAATGAGTTGGTAATGGCATCCATAGGTCGCTGGGAATCCGTCTCAAGGGTCCACTCTATTGCGGTTGTCAGTCATTGAGATTGCACGATACAGAAATCACATACCGGATGCCCATGCAGGGTGGTTATTGATCAAAGTAGGATTGTTTTCCACCTTGTCGACAAAGTATATCTTGTTCTGGGCACCAACAAATAGCTTCCAAGCGGCTTCTAAGTAGGTGTGATCATGGATGACATGCACACCAGCAGCATACCTGCTGGGCACTGACAAGGCTTTCGCCTGTGAGTTCAAAGGAATTTGGTACTCCCTTCCGTGTCGGTTGACCAGGGGGAGCAAGCACTGTCAATGCAATCGTGCATCCTGGTAATGCAGTATTGAGAAATATGATAATCAACGGATGCAGGAAACCATGCATAATGAGAAAGAACGAAGGAAAAGTATCAGAGGCTGTTAGGATGCGTAGCCAATACGAAAGAACAAATTCTTACTAAGCTCCTGCCGCTGCTCCCATTGTGTTTCTCTCTAAGTCATGTAGATGTGCACCGCCGTGAGCATAAATACACCATGATGTAGATAATATCATTCTCGACGATCAGGTCAGATTTTGGCCACCACTCCATCCCGCCAATCCCAATATCATACAGAGTCAGAATCGGCCCGTAATGACTAATATTGTATCAAATTCGTTGTTTGTGACACATTCCTCAGGGGTTTGACCCCTCTCAACGAACTATATAACCGTCGTACTGGAATAGAACCAGTTATCAGTAGAGGTTATTAGACCTTTTACTCGGACACGCACGGTGACCGACGCAGCAGTTGACCCACTGCATTTTGGTTACTCCAAACGTAAGCAGTTTCCTAATTAAGTATGAGAAGTCTTCCCATCGTTTTTGATCCGAAAATATATCACATGGTGCTCGAGCGCAGTCCGTGGTGGAGAACAACCTTATAATAATAAGAAAAGAAAGAAAAGTAACCATCCGATCATCTGCCGGACTTAAATCGATAACTATTTGATAATCCAGTTGATTTATTTGATCCGGAATCGTGATGTCAATCGACTAATATGACAACGTTAAATACAAATCCAGTGCTGTTTATGAGAGGGTTCCTGTTAACCCGAAACAAAGCGGGTGGCTTATTTGGGATGCGTCACACACCATGATGGGAGTCATTAACAGGGTTAGACGAAATTGTGACTATAGCACACCATCGGGGGTTTATGTGGGTTAGTTGAGGGCAGCACAAACTGAGGCGATGAAACAGAGGTATTCTGGGTTGGGTGGATAAAGGGGTTCAAAGGTCAGGTACTTGGAGAACGAGATCACTCTCTTAGATAGTTTTCTTTCTTTCTCTACCAACATTTCCATAAGGTGATTGGAGGTACAACTTACAACCTGTACCACAGGGACTGTACTGTGTTCGAGAGCCTCTTTCCATGTAGAGCTATCTAATAATACATGGCTTAATATTAAAAAAATGGGGGTTACTGCCGTAGTATGAGGCTATTGTTGTGATTCTTGGTTTTCTATTCTTTTTCTTCGTCAAAGATCTCTTAATTTCGTTGTCGCTGATGGTCTTACGGGTCCCACGGGTCCGTGTCAATTATGGCACCAGGTTAAACTAGAAATAGTATAAGTGACTTACTTATATATACCCGTAAAAATCTTCGGCCGAGTACAAAGCGGGAGCCTAGTCACTTTTTAGTAGTCAAGGCTCAGGCTCAAGTAACCCAGCACAAGGCTCCAAGCCGATGTGTAAAGTGTAATGCAATACAAGGACCTTAGGGCATGCCCTCTACGCTATTTTGAGACTGCACTCATCTAATGCTTATATCATCACACGGACCCATGGATCCTTAGTCCTATCGATTTATTGATAAAAACTTCATGCCATAGTACAGCTCTTACACCTCAGCTCTGCACTAATAGGGCTGAGGTGATATTCTTCTATTATTGGTCTGTCTGTAAATACTGATTGTACCTAATTGACATCCTGAGAGGTGTCAAAGCGCTATTTTTAAGAAGTGCTAAAAGCTATCACACCGAGTTTTTCTCACACTTTTATGGATAAATCATCTGCCGCTGGTACAAATCGTACTATTGAATAGATAAATGTCGGGTCTGTTTCACTTTCCCAGGTTGCCAATCTATCTCCGTGGTTAGTAAGTCACATGACAGCTTGGTTAACCGAAATTTCGCGTCCCTTCATTCAGAACTATTAAAGCAGGAACCTTCCCTTGCTATGGAGCTCCCCTAAAAACATTCTGGATCACCACTCCTGCCACCTATACAGTAGCTCTATCCTTTTACTATGCTTCATTTAATAAAGGTTTCTTGCATCCTCGTCTCCGCAGCCAGCATATATTATACGTTGACGCCACCCCAACCACCCCCTACAGAAGAGGAACACGCAGAATGGACAATCTTGGAGGGCATCCTTAGACGACGATACATCCTCTTCACTCTCAAGGTAAGACATCAGATTTTGGGAGTAATCATTGACTGTACGGCTCACAGTGCCTCTTTGCGAGTTTCTCTCTTATAGAAGCGGCAGTCTTCATTGCCGAACATGCACTCGACTACCCTGGCTCCCGTTTTGTACTATCCTATTTCATTTTCTCAGGTGGCAGCGCGGAACGCATATACGTCTCCCGTTCATTTATCGTCGGAACTCTGGTGACAATTCTTGGAGGAATAATCAGACACAAATGTTATGAGTCTATGGGAAGGTTGTTTACCGTTGAGAGAAGCATCCGCAAGGACCATCTTCTCGTCACATCGGGTCCCTATGCTATCGTTCGTCATCCAAGCTACACCGGTCTTCTGATTGTATATATTGGAATGATTCTTATACATGGAACGAGGGTGAGAATTTCAATAATATTGATAGTGACTAGCACTAAATCTATCACCTCAGGCCTCTTGGGTGCGGGAGAGTGGTGTATTAGAAAACATGGTGATGAAAATAGTGATAGGATTTGCCTCTGCACTGCTTTCATATATCATTCTCTTTGCAGTATTTGGACGGATGTCGAAAGAGGATGAGTCGTTACGTAAACGGTTTGAGAGAGTATGGGAAAACTGGGCCAAAATGGTTCCGTACAAGCTGGTTCCCTTCATTTATTAATCGTACGCTCCATTTCATTCTAATACCAATTTTGTTTTTCACGTATCTGCATTACAAACTGTAGGGAGGGGCTGGCTCACTCTAGGAACACGGATGGTTATCAAGTGATGAATTAGTCTCGGGCAGCGAATGAACTGGTAGCTAGGGGGATCTCAACATATATAAGATGTACAGAGAGCGATACTAAACTCAGACGTCACTTCTACGGTTGACGACTGAGGTCTATGTACTGCCTTATACATTGCTCTCGGTCTCTCGTAGCTCTGTGACTTTATGGAAATCTAGATATTAGTATACAATCCTCTGTTTGCCCGCAGTAAGTGGACCCGCACTATATTTGAGCAACACTTGGCCGAACCTCGAGAGTTCGAGCCACAAGAGGCTTAGTACACAATTGTCAGATAGTGGTTGATAGCAATACAGGACAGGACTCAGAGCATAAGGCTGGCTGGTGATCAGCTCCTTTAATCTGTCCCGAGATTTTCGCCAATTGTATACACAAAATTCTTCACATCATATCGCATCATATACGATCGCGGATCAAACAATGTTTGCAAGATCTTCGATTGCTACACATCGCATAAAATACTTTCAATCAACATACTTCATGCATCTCCATTTTCATATGTGTATTTATCAATATTGCAAGTTTTTTTTCGTGGATTTTTATAATTCACAATCATTGGCTTTTGAGTCGGATCGACACCTACTTTTGGAAGTTAATCAGTTCTTTATTTACTCAACGTATAGGGGCTGATTACCCATTATAATATCAGTGTGAATAGAACTTCAAGATCCTCAACTGAGCGTAAGATGGCCAAATATCCAACATTGTCGACACTGGATAACAGGTGGGTGAGTTTGCGCATGTGTACTATCCTGCCCTAGGCTGCTGGAGTTCGGACATTCTTCAGCAGGTGCATGTGTTGGTTCTTGTCGCCTACTGCAAGGACCAAGGAGAACATTTGTGTGCCGGGGATGAATCCAGTGTGGTAAGAGGGCTATGCTAGCCTTGGCATATTCAGGGCTGTTTTGCAAAGGTGTGAGTGAATCTGTCGGGAGGGGGACGCACCTTTGATACCGTCCTGAGGACCTGTGTGAATACCTGCGATCTCTATCTTATACCATTTCTTGTCTTCTCTGGCTAGGTCAGAGTGGCCGGGTGTAATGATGTGGGATAAAGCGTCGGAGAAAATAAGGAGATTGGCAACACGTTGGTCTGACTTTGTGTACAGGATGCGGTCTCCCTAATGGTACCATTTGTTTGCTGTGATTTAATGTTTTTGGCTAAGAATTTGTTGATATCGTTGGTGATGAGTATTATGTCCTGTCTGTCGTTGACTGGTACACCATTTTCAAATGCAATGATGAGTTGTGATGGGTGGCTGGCTCTGTTGGGTTAGCCTCTTGCTCTAGTTTACTTTGGCTGCTGCCTGGGCATAGGTCGACGGTCTGTGGGCACTCACTATCTGGAAGAGGCGTTCTGTTAACCAAGTTGTTGTTTGGTCCCGGTGAACAAGTGAGCTGGGGGCGTTGGCAAGGGCACTCGCAACTGATAGGGCTTCTATTGAGAAGCTTCCTTAGCCTGTCCATCCTTTGGATTGCGTCCGAGCCTGGGATTGCTGGATCTGAGAAATACGCATGGGTTCTCCCCCCTCTCTGAGTTGTCCTCGTCCATATCTGTACCTTTCATCCCTTACCCGGGCCTCTTGGGGCCTGGGATGCGGGGTTGACGAGCATCTCCAGTGCTCCCTGCAGTCATAGGTTTTCTAAAGCGGGATGATGATGGGAGTAGGAAGATGACCCGTGACACAAGGTGACGACTTGACATCAACACGTCCATGTTCCGGTCTTCCTCCTGGTTGCTCACTGAGAGCTTTAAAGGATCAAGACGTACAGTCATTATCAATACCAGCTCCCAGGGTATCACTGCCTCGTTTTCATCACTAAAGCTCCATTGATCAAATAACGTGTTTCACATAGTGATTGATCTCATAGTGCAGATGGTATGAATGCTTTCTTCATTCCAAGTGGCCGAAGCCATGTAGCGTCAACTTGAAGTCGGACAATAATGTGCACGTCGCATTGACTGCAGGAGAAGCTGCTGCCTGAGATAAGAGTTACAATCTCGAACCAGGAAGGCGACACAGTCACTGAACACGATATACCTAGAGCTGCAGATGCCACGAGTTTAGGGTGCGATAAACATGAGGTGAAGAATGCGAGTTTAGGGTGCGAAAAACATGTGGTGAGTGGTATATGAGATGTCGTTACAGAGTTTCCTTCATTCATTTCAACTCTAAAGCTTAATCCTTTACAATGCTGCGATTGATAATAGCAACTTGCATCCTTATCTCCGCAGCCAGCATATGGTATGCATTGACATCACCTCAATGAGCCCCTACGAAAGAGGAATGCACAGAATGGACAGTATTGGAGTGCATCCTTGGAAGACGATACATCCTTTTCACTCTCAATGTAAGTCACAAAAGTATGAAATTCTGAGGGTAACCGTTGATTATCCGGTTCACAGTGCATCTTTGCGAGTTTTTCCCTTATAGAAGCGGCAGTCCTCATCGCCCAACATGCACCCGATCACCCTTGCTCCCATTTTTTACTCTCCTGTTTCATTTTTCCCGGTGGCAATGCGGAACACATATGTGTCTCTCCTCTATTTATCGTCGGAGCTCTGATGGCAATTTTTGGAGGAATAATCAGACACATGTGTTACCAGTCCATGGGAGCCATGTTTACCGTCGAGAGAAGCATCCGCAATGACCATGTACTCATCAAATCGGGGCCCTATGCTATCGTTCGTCATCCAAGCTACACTGGTCTTTTGGTTGTATTTATTGGAATGATTCTTATACATGGAACGAAGGTGAGAATTTCAATAATATTGATAGTGACTAGCACTAAATCTATCACCTCAGGGCTCTTGGGTGCGGGAGAGTGGTGTATTGGAAAACACGGCGATGAAAACATTGATAGGATTTGCTTCTGCACTGCTTTCATATATCATTCTCTTTGCAGTATTTGGACGGATGTCGAAAGAGGATAAGTCGCTACAACAACATTTTGGGCAAGAATGGGAAGACTGGGCTAAAATGGTTCAGTATAAACTGGCTCCAGGAGTCTATTGATCGTATACTCCATTTCAATTTATACGTATTGATATTTAAGTAGAAGCTTGCTTTTATGTATTTATATCTATATACGTGGCTGGACCATGGGGTGTCGCGAGTTCGAGGCTAGTGACGAGATATGCTTAGGTCTGTACACAATTGTCAGATGATAGTTGATGACAACTCAGAGTGTAAGGCTGGTGGTTAGCTCCTTGAATCTGGCCAATTGTATACACAAAACCCTTCACATCATACCACGCGGATACGATTGTGACAACGCAAATCAAACAATGTTTGCAAGAATTCTCGATTGCATCACATCGCATAAAATACTTTCAACCAACACACTTCATTCATCTCCATCTTCATGTGTGTATTTATCAATATTGCAATTTTTTTTGTGGATTGTCACGTATAATTCCCAATCATTTTGAGTCGGATCGATACCTACTTCCGGGAGCTCAGGCAATAAGTTCTTTCTCAAGACAATTTACTCAATGCATAGGCTGATTATTATATCAGTGTGAAGAGAGCTTCGAGATTCTCAACTGAGCGTAAGAAATCTACTTTGCGCAACTAAAGTGTAATGGTACCTTTTGCGGAATGCTTGGTCATAGCAGGTGCAGGGGATGAGAGCACCGCCAGCTTGAGTTTCTCTCTATGCTTCGCCTCTCCCTTCAGTCGCTTTTCCAATTCTTGAGGAGTCTCGTCATGATAGCGCCAATCACCCACAAAACCTGTACTGAATGTTTGGCGCGCATTGAAAATGAAAAGAAGGGCAGCACTGAGCCACTCTGGAAGGATGTGAAATATGTAGAAGAGCACTTTATCACTTGAGCTGTTGAGCGACCCCGGACCCATTGACTGGAGGCTGTCCATGGAATTATGCATGACGGAAAGGCGATAGATCGCAATCACCATCTGACAGGAGCACATATCACTTTTAACTTGTCCGAATTGATCGAGGATATTCATACTCACCATTAAGCTAGAGATAGTGCAGAGAATGAGACAGCCCCGTCTATTCATCCTTGGAAGAAAAAAATAGCCCCATATCAAAGCTCCAATGATCCACATAATAATGAAGGCGGCGAGCGCAGTACTAACGTAACTGTACACATGGTCAACTCTCCCATTTCAAGTATTGTGCAAAGTAGATCACCGTAACACAACAATGCGATGGGCACTAGTCTCACCCCTTACCGTCTGTACGAAACTACCCGAAGCGATTGTTCCCGTAACTGTGGCCGCCAAAAATACGTAGCCTGCGTATGTGGTTCCTCTCCGTATCCAAAGCCTGGTCCTCGGATGATCAGGTGTGCCTTCCGGTGGTAACCGGGGGAACTTTCTTCTATTAGGACCCTTGTTTAGTTCGGGATCACTCAATTTGGCAGTAGTTAGCCAGAATTTCCATAGAGATTCTGCTTCTGTCGATTGAATGTAAGTTTCTGAGCCATATGTTGGGATAACGAGCATTGCGCGGAGTAAGTTGCAGAGATCTGACGCAATGCCGATGTAACCCAGAGCCAGGTCTGATTGGATATAAGCTGTGAGGCTTAGAGAGAAGCGCTGGGTTTCGTGAGTGGCCTGAGTAGCACGCAATGAAAACGCGACAATTCTATCGGGCATGATCAAATAAGCTATATGAGCATCGACAGTAGCTACCTTTCGACTGAAAAAATGATGGTACCCAGGAGCATCATTGTTCTACTATTCTTGTCCCATATTCTGTAGGCAACAACAGGCAACAAGCAACCGTAAGCCACGGCAAAGACGACTGAAGGTGCCAAATCAATGCGATATGGAATCCCGCCGATGGGAGTAGGGAAAGACATCTGAACTGTGCTGACTCCAGGGACAGCCGAGATTTATTGCATTTGTTCATAACGACATGTCACCAGCGCCGAGGCAGTGTCTCGCCAGCGCAAGCCGAAAACAAATAGATGGGCGACTTTGAAGCCATTCGAATGAATATTCATTCCGTGTGCACCGGTCGTACCAAAGAAACGTCAACATCAGGTTGAACCGACCGTTGATGAATATGCAAGCCACCCTCGACGCTTCGTCCCTCAAACGTATGGTATTGTTTCTTTCACGGCTTGATTTCCAGTCAACATAAATCGGCAGCTTTCACAAGAGCGGTTAACTGCCTCGCGAGATATGGGGACGAACTTGTTATATGCGCGTATCCTGATTATTTCTCCCTTTCCACAACGAATTCTGCAAAGTCTGCCTATTGTCGGTTCAAGTACGAGAAGGAATTCTTCTCGAGATATAAGGCTGGCAAGCGCAGGAGCGAGATCAATGAAGATGACTTAAACGGGGTTCAGATGGTCACGGCGCAACTTCTCACAAAGGTGGCCATTCTCATTTACACTGACATTCTTCCTGATTCACTACAGAACTTGCTTTCCGTTCTGAAACATCGATCAACGGAGAAATCGGTAGAACGATGCGAACTATCCATTGTTGAAGGTTTAGATACGGACCCTGCATCAGACGAGGAAGTCGACAGCCTGGAAAGTAAACTCGTCATTAAATTCCTGTGCAAACACGGTGCGCCTGCTTCATCACGTTTTGGATACCCTAGAATAATGGGGTCACAGGCGTTGTCAAAACCCATCGTCTTGTTCTTTCGACACCCAGTGCCTTGATGGCTCCTGGCGTTCCTGATACTCCCAACCAAGCACGCGTCAATATTGGGCCCACTGCACTCCGCAACATGCTTGAGCATTTCCCGATGAACAAGGGTACCAAAGCAGACCCTCAGATTATATGGTCTTTCAGCAACGAAAATGTCAGTCTCAGGACATGTGAAAGTTCAATGGACAGAGGTCAGCTCGATCTTCTGCCACTGTTGCATGCTTGACAATTCTTTTATCAGGCAAGGGACAAATCTCGACAGAGCTCGTGATCAGCGTAGACGAGTTTGATGCCTACGATATATATACCTCTCCAATTATCATTGCTTTTCATCTACGTGAATTCAATGTGAGCGTCGTCTTGAACTTTTCGTTGGTCCAATCTAAATGCCATAGGCTACTATAGCATATGCAGATACGATGACACTCCCCCTCGACATGCAATTTACTGACACTCTAGCCCCTCTCTTCATCGACGTTGAAGGTGATTGTACACAGGGCCTGTTCGTGATTGCGACGAGTCAACCGCCTGGTGTTCCCATTCCCACGTCCCAAAATAACTATCGACCTATGTCATCCTATAGGAAACGAGAAAGAGAAGAGACTCCGATTGACATTAATCGACCAAGCCGGGCAATGAAGATTGTTCGCAAAGTGGAAGCAGTGGAAGCAGATGCCATCTCCGGAAACATTGTCCAGTCTCGGGAGCATTCTCAAATACCAGATTTCGTGCCACCTCTCTGCCCCCCAGGACCAAGTTCTCATTCTACCTCTCCTGCTTTACGTCAGCCTTCCCGGCGTAGCATCCTACTGGAGAAGGAAGTGCCATTGTTTCTACCGTCTTCTCAACTTACTGTCGCCGAGAACAATTTCCTCAAGGAAGCAGGGCTGGGAGATATTGAGACATTGGGAGACCTCAATGCCCTTCTCGAGGGAGAAGGTGAAGAAGTTGAGTTTCCACCCTCCCAGGTACAGAGCACTTCTGGCTCGAAACTGAACCAAAATCGGAGTGAATTACAATTGGACAAACATTCTGAAAGTGTTGGCTTTGATGACATGGATTTCGGTCCTACACAAACAACACAAAAGGTCTGTATCCCATGACCCTCTCTGGATTGCGGCTGATATTGCTCCTGTAGAATTTCCATCCGCTGTTCAATGACTAGACTTTTCCAAAGTATAACAGAAACGAAATATTTGCTTTGAACGACACTGTGAATAGTCTGTATAGGTAGAATTCTTTGCTAATATCAGTGCTCCAGCCCACCTGTATAGTTCTTGAGACGATAGTAATACTACTTTACTAAGGATGTGTCATTTCTCGAGGTCCGATCTCATATATCCCAGCATTGATGCTTTCCTGGAGAGTAACTCAGAACGTAAGGACTGACCTTAAGTCATTTTAGTTTCTAGGTATGCAAGCAATGGTCTACATACATTCTGATGTCAAGTGACCTAACAGTGTGGTGTCATTTATGCAGCTGGGGAGCTTTGAAGTGACATTGAGACAAGAGTTCTTAGAAGAAGAGCAGGAACATTTAAATAAGAATTGTGGTTGTCCTCCTTGAACATTGTAACTTGCCCTTGGCAGACCATATAGACCTTCAGGCATGAGGAAAAACACTTCAGAACTGTGGAGCTGCTGAATTGTTTTTTTT
>Ga0153938_1001118_pt1 | contig 10751 bp, 8 predicted proteins | sample TSNY022MetaG_FD_104740 | JGI IMG/M metagenome (GOLD analysis project Ga0153938, IMG submission 104740) | Attine ant fungus gardens microbial communities from New Jersey, USA - TSNJ022 MetaG | ecosystem: Host-associated > Fungi > Mycelium > Unclassified | place: USA:New Jersey: Brendan T. Byrne... | reverse complement strand
AAATACTCATTGATGCTCATAAACATAGATGAAATATGTGTATTTCTCAAATCCGCCACAACTGCACCTATCATTCTGCTCCGGCTTGTTACAAGACTTACTGCCGCTTTGTTAGGTATATAATTAAGCCTTTGGGCTGCCTCCAAAATCAACTTACGTTTTTCTTCAGATACCCTGTTTTTTTTACCTGACAGCGTCAATGAAACCGTAGACGGGGTAACATTACATTCTTTTGCTATATCTTTCATAGTAGTTTTCATAAATAAAGAGCACTCCCTCGCTGGCGTTATTGTTACATAGGTCAATAGAATTTTCTTGTACTTCGCTTTCATCATATATTTGACATTATAGCATACCACATCTGCTGACTGCAATTATAACAAAAAAGTAAATTAATGCGAGGATCAATATTGTTTATTATACGCCTGGCGGGATCAGAGACAAAATCAATGCTATTGGTCAGTAAACCGTTCGACTTTTATTAATATAATCATACAATCCATAAAATACCAATATATGACAGTAATCCAATAATACCTGCTGCAATCACAATACTGATTATCGCAAGCAGCACTTTAACCCATTTACGGCGAATTGTGAACGCAATGACAACGGAAATCAACGTAAGACATATCCCTGTCAATATCGTTCCTTCACTTGCTTCATCCGTTCCAAAATTGAAAAGTGCAAGTCCGCCCAATGAGAGCATTAATGAAAAGAATACTTTTAGCTTGTTCCCTTGCTGCTTTGGCATTGACATCGGCATTGACATCGGCATTGGCGCAGGCGGCGGGATGTCAGGCGGCCTTTGTCTTTCTACAGTTTCTTTTACTTTTGGCGGCATGTACTTAGTACCGCATTGACTGCAAAAAACTAAATCATCCTCAAGCACAGCCTTGCACTCCGGATTTGAACATGTTTTCATATAAATAACAACTCCTCTTTTATTATGTCTGATCTTAACGAGTTTCTTCCTGTTAATTCTAAGGATTTGCCGAATAAGCATGGCATGCAGAATTACTTGTATTTGCTCAGTGACTCACAATAGGCAGTTAACACAGAGGCAGTTTCCATAAGATATGCAATAACATCATCGGATTTTCTTGTTTCATCTGTAAGAATATCCTGCGCCTGACGGATCGCATCCTCTGAAGCCTCAACTTGTTTCTGATACATTCCATCAAGAGCATCCACAGCATAATATTTCATCTGATCGTAGATTTTTATTATACTGTTAATCACATCTGTCGTTATATCTGTATACCCCTCCAATACAGGTGTCAGAAAATCTGACTGACGGCGTTCCACAGCTTTTTTCCGTGCAAATCCCATAACTGCCTGACCGATTATATAAAGCGGCCCCAAATACTCTGAAATACCGAGAACGGAATCTGCAATTTGGATAGAGAACATTGCCGAATCAGTGCCGGTCCAGCTGACATTCATAATGCAGTCAGCAATTTGCGTGTTAATACTTCCGAACGTTTGCTGCGTTATTTCCTGTGCCATCTCTTTTACCGTTGATGAAATCCTGACTGAAATATCCTGCTGATGATAGCGGACGCAGGTAGTAATTGCATTCTTGATGGAATCTATCATATAAAATTGGAAATGCCGCTCAATATCCGGCATAGCGGCTGCATTTTGTGCAGTTTCAATTTCAGTTTTCAAACGTGCCATAAATTCAGAAATCCAGTGTTTCGCTTCTGATTTCATATCGTCAACGCAGGCTGTCATATCGGTTTTACGCCGCTCAATATCGTGTTTTAATGCCGAATCCTGGTTTTGAAATTCCGCAGTGTGGGCATTCAGCTTTTTCACACCAAGGGTTAAGGCATTCCTGATCAGTTCAATCCTTGCAATGGTATCACGGAGCATTTGATCAGTCAGCGAAATACCCCGCATGGATTTGATGATGTCCTTCTGCAGGATAATGTCATGCTGCAGCGCATTCTCAAATTCAATAAAATTGTTTTCCAGAATTGATTCCAATTCCGGTTCAGGACGCCTTAATCCCTTCTTCCGGCATAACTCATCCAATGCACTCAGCATATAGACATAAACGTTCTCTCCGATACTTTCAGCCCGTTCCAAAGTCATTGCTTTTACTTTGTTAATATTTTCTGTTTTCTCCAAAGCGTCTGTCATATTTACCGCAACAATAACCCTTGAAAAGCTTTGGGGCACAACCACGGATGTCAAAAAGGCCTGCTCTGAGGCTGAAAACGGGGCACGTGCAGACACAACATAGATTATTGCGTCTGCATTTATCAGATAATCCGCTACCTGCTCATCAAATGCATTCATTAAATCGCCCACACCCGGTGTATCCACAATTGATATATCCTTCAAAATTGTGTTGTCAGACTTAATCTCCACATATTCAATTGGTGAAGGCAAATCAGGCAAAATCCTCTCCATGATATCTCTCTTTAGTTCTGAATGATCCAGTGATATTCTTTTCCCGTTTTCTAATATAGCTTCTGCTTTTGGTGTTTCAGCATATGAAATCCTGTTTATGGTTACAGTTTCAGGTGTAACTGATGCAGGAAGAATCTCATCTCCCAGAATTGCGTTGATCAGCGTGGACTTTCCGCGTTTAAAATCGCCTATAACCACTAAGCTGAACGGATCCCGCAGCCGCTTTTTGATTGCCGTTTCATACTCTTTCAGTCTTAGTACAGCTTCGCTGCCCAACGTTCGGGAAAAATAGCGCTCACTCCGCATATGACGAATATCACTTAATATGCTGTCTATATCAGAACATACACTATCAAAATCCAATGTTATCCTACTGTTAATGTTGCCCACCAATACTACCTCCTTTTCTCACTCCTGATAACACTGATATATTTTTTGCATCTTGCATCAAGTTCCTGCTTGCTGATTAACTTCATTCCGGGCTGCTTCCATTCCGGCCGCCAACTGTACAGCACTTCACTATCCAGAAAATCCTGTTCCGCAAAAATTCTTCTTACAGAAGCCGGGTGGCTTTGGGTAATTTCCAGGTATCTGACAGGTGTTTCCCGAAGCGCGTCATATTGCTTCAGTACCGCATCCAGATTAACATCAGCACGGTCAAAGGCAGCGCCATACATCAGCTTTGCATTGACCATTAAAGCGTCCCTGGGATCATCACAGCATATAACGGCAGCGCGGTCGGCTGTTACCTCTGCAGCCCGGCTCCACGTAGAAAGAGCGAGTTGGAGGGGCATGGTGGCAAAGGTAAGAATCTGCCTGGCAATTGGAATATTGATGATAAGTGACTGCATAATCAGATCAAGAGCCAATGTATAAAGTGTATGATTATTGTGGCTGTGACCGCATTCATGACCTATGACCGCTTTTAACTCGCCCGGCGACACTCTTTCCAGCAGGCCGGAATTGATTACAATCAATGGTTCATCGTCTTCCATTGCGTAAGAGACGGCATTCAGCGTGTTGTCATTTAATATAAATACAGTAGGAATGCCAATTCCAAGAATACGTGCGCAATCCACAACCTTCTCATAAACATCTGAAAATTGTGTCGGCCCCACTTTGAGACCCTGCAGATTAATCTGCTGCCTCATCTGCGGAACAAATTGATTTGTAAGTGCCTTGAAAAACGCAAACGCACCGGGAATCGCATGTATCTTTTGCCTTGTGGCATAATCCGCACCATATGCATAATCAGGAACACCTGCTTCCATGTGATACTCGGTTTTCGCTTTTCTATTCGCAACATAAGTGGAAAAACGCAAATCCATGCTTTCTGTTGGGTTTACCCTCACCAAAATATTCACACCCCCCTTGACAGTATGGCAGTCAGTTGTTTGCCAATTACATCCGCACGACCGCACATTGCGTCTATAGCCACAAGCATATCTTTCAGATCAGCTTTCTCCTTTTCGCCGGATAATTCACCTTGTGCCAGCGCAACCTTTAATTCTGTAAGCTGACTATGGGTATCATTCAAAATATGGTCGGTTTCCGTTTTGATTTTGTCTTTTAATGCAGTAAATGCCGTATCGACCTGACTGCGTACTTTTTCACTGAAATCCTCTTCAGCACGCATTTTATCCAGTTCCTTCTTTATGTTATCCTTAAAATCTTCTTTTATTTTCAGGATTTTCTGATCATCACCGCCTCCAAAAACGCTTTTAACCGCCTTTTTTCCAAGAAAAGTTGTAAACAGGGCAATGCCGATTGTACCGATTACCGCTGCCGGCCATGCGAGAGGTATCGCCAATGCACCCAATAACAGGTTAACGGTGGTAGTAGTGGCGATAAATGATACGGCTGATGTTCCGCCCCCCAGCAAGGCTCCTTTCCAACCGGCTTCCTTGTATCCTTCTACAATACCGCCAAGTCCCATTAATCCGCCAACCCCGCCTAAACCAATAATGGAGAACAAGCCTGTTGCTATGCTCACAAGAGCGTTTCCGCTGATTTCACTGCCGTTTTTCTCGTTATAGGTAAACAATCCCTGAATATTTTCGGTTGCCTCAAAAAAGTGGCTTTCAAATTCGGATAAGCGCTCCGCTTCATTACCCAGCGCTCTGTTAATAGCTTCCTGAATACGCTCAGACTGCTCCTGGCCAGCACGTGAAATAGCAGTACCCACTGCTTTTTGCAAGCGTTCCTGCGTATCATCAGTATGAGATTTCAGTTCCTCCATGGTAAGTGGGAAGTCATCCACTACTGCATAGGCTGCTTTTTCCAATCCCGGCCAGAAGTTACGGATGGATGGAAGCAGCTCATCATAAGTTTTTTGTGAGGCCTCATTAATACGGTTAAATTCCACCTGCCGTTCCTCACGTATTTTTTCTATTTCATGCATCGCTTCGGTATATTTCTGGTTGAACTCTTCTTTTTGCATTGCCAATGCACTTTCACGAAGTGAAATGGCTTTCACAATTTCGATGGATGCTGTTTTTATTCTGCTGATGGGCGCATTAAGCATAACAGCACCTCTGTCTTCGGTTAAGAATCTCTCAAGGGCTGCCTCAAATTCAGGGAAACAGCTTTGTGCCAGCATATTGTCATCGCCCTTCAACTTTGCTTTTAAGGCTTTTTTTGCCGATATGCCATACACACGTACTTTTCCAATTTTGCGTTTATATTCCTCATACTCTCTGGAATTGGAGCCGAATGTATTCTCAGCTTTTTTTATGATATGTTCCTGAATCTGGTTTTTTATATGTGTAAGTACTTTATCCACATCATCCTCATCCAGCAAATCTATACCGGTAACCACAAACAAAACTCTGCCCAAATCACTGGTTATAACCTTGCTTTCAAGGAAGCTGCGTTCCGATTCAGAAAAAGGTACCTGTGCCATTACTACCATCAATGCTGCGTCAACCTGCGGCAGAACCGACATGGTGACTTCTGCCATGGCCGCATCGTCGTTCAACCCTGGTGTATCCACTATGGTAACTCCATTCCTGCAGTAATTTACTGGATAGTAAACTGTAACTTCCTTGATCGTTGCGGCCTTTTCCTCATTTTTCTTTGTTAGCTTTGTAACATACTCACTCAACTGATCAATTTCAATTTTCTCTGTTTTACCATTCTTATACTCAACTACAATATAAGGGGATATGTCATATGTAACCTTATTCAAAGTAGCTGTTGTGGGTATGACATCCATGGGTAGAACATCCTTTCCCATAAGCGCATTAATGAGTGTGCTTTTTCCCCTGTTAAACTCTCCGATGATTGCAACACTGAATTTGTCCTCTGTCAGCCGCTGTAATACGGTGCTGATTGCTTCTGTGTTGCCTTCCAGTTTCATTCTTTCGCTGAACCCTTTCAGTTGTTTTAAGTCATTTGTCAGTTCTATTACCATTTGCTTGTAATTGCCGAAGCCGCTAAAGCTTGATTGATTGGACATTTGTTATCACTCCTTTTTTATTTTATTTAAATTAATGTCTGCAATATTTCCGCACCGAATACAGTTGGGATAATTCTTCCTCCATGTTCAAGCCTGAATTGTACATGTGGATTATTGCCTAACCGCAGCTTTAAACGAATTCTTTGTGCTTTCATCATAATAGTCGTACAGGCGATTTCAATTTCAATAATCGGCGTATGTACATTTATGGTTTTTTTATTCCCTGCTGCAATATTGCCATAGTCCATCCCGTTTATTGTTATTTTGTAATCACATGCCATGCATGCGAATTGTGAATCTCTCGAAATAACCAGTTTCCCACCGGTAAGCGGCATTGTTTTAGGCTGCTTTATCGGCGATTCATTCAAAACGGCTTTTGTTCCGCAAAACGGGCAGAAAAACAACCCTTCCTTTATTACATTATTACACTTGCCGCAAACACGGCCTTCTTTGGCTTCATTTTTTGCACCACATCTAATACAGAACGTAGCCTTACCATCAATTTCTGAACCACAATTATTACAAACCATATTCTGCATCCCTCCAACTTTCTTCCCCGCATATCTGACACATCTAAAAATCTAACATATCTGCCTGAAAACTAAATCAAGATTTCTTTTTTCAAACGGCAGCAGCGGTTTGAAATGGCAGCTACATCTTTTTCCAAAATAGAATAATTGTTAATCCTTGCCTTAAGTTTCCTGTCCAAAACCTCATATTTATCCTGATATATACCCGGCAGAACACCATTAATACTTTTTGCTTCTGAAGTAATCCGATTAAGCCAGTTTTTCCGTATTTTCACCAGACACTCATTTGTCCGTCTGACACACGCAGTAACAGATTCGTCTATTGCTTCAATTATCGTTTCAATTACATTATAATTTGATAAATCCCGCACATCCGGAACGGGTGGACGCGTCCAGTAAAACATGAGTTTATTTAATTCGTTTTTCGCAAAATAAAGCATAGCATCGGTTAATGTTTTTACGTTATCAGTTTTTGAAAATTCAAAATAATCCAGGTACAGTATCAGCGCCGTTTCCCGATATGCCTTCAGGGGCTGTAGATCTGCAGACAAACAAGTGTAAATGTCATTGACCACCGCTGAGAGAAGCTCATCCTTAAAATATACTTCACAATGTTTTGCTGTTGATTCCAATGTGTCTTTTATAACAGCGTGTGTGTTTTGCCGTATGCCTGACAGTTCCCTGATAAACAATGACATTGCAGCGTTTTTAGAGATATTCATATGCGAGGCAATTTGATTAAGTTTATCGTAGTTGGCAGCAAATAAGCTGTCTAAATACTTCTGACCATTATGGCAATAAGCTTTCACTGATTCAAATGCAGCTTTTAAGTCTGCCATTTCCTTCTGAGTATGATTCAAGAGTGTCTGGTTCTGAGATTCCTTTTGAGCCAGCAGGAAATTAACTTCATCAATGCTTTTCCTGACTGTATTTTCTATTTGTTTGGCTGTTACAATATTCAGCAATTCTTGTCTGAACTCTTCAAAGCCACTCTTTTTCAAATCTGCGCGATTATTGGTTACAAATGATTTAAGCGCCAGAGAAGAGGAAATGCCAGACAGACTTATATTATCCAAAATCTTATGGGCCTTGTTTATAACCACATCACCGGCTTCCCGTTTATCCAGTTCTGCTATAACCTCGGTGCAAATTCGATTTTTTATATAGTTGATAAAATCATCATAATTGTATTCATCTTCATCCAGCTGGTCTATGTAAGTAATCACAAAAATAATATTGTTAATATTTTCGTTCTCCAACAACTGACAGACAAAGTTTTTCTCTGTTGCGCTGAATGGAGCTCTTGCGTGTATGGGAACAATAACAGCATCCACATACGGGAGCATATCAATGGTGATTTTCGTCATGTGCTCCTCGTCATTCAATCCAGGTGTGTCAATAATATCCACATGGTTTTGGCAAATGACTGTCGGGTAGTATACTGTGGCTTCCCGTATCTTTGATGCGCGATGTTCTCCGTCAGCGGTCAGCTTTGTGACGTAATCACAGAGAGTATCAATACATATTTCTTCTTCACCGCCATCCTTATAAGTGATAACCGTCTTGGGATCAGGGGCATATGTAATACGGTTAATGGTTGCGGTGGTAGGCGTTGCGTCTGCAGGAAGTATTTTAGAACCTAAAAGAGCGTTAATCAGCGAACTCTTTCCTCGTTTGAATTCACCCATTACCGCTACGCTGTAATGCTTTGTTTTCACCAATTCCTTACAAGCGCCAATCTGATCAAGCAACACCTTGTCAAACTCCAGCAATTTGTAAGCATCCTCAATTTGTACCAAAATTTCATGCAAAGTAAACTCGACTTCTTTATAATCAATATTCATTTATTCATCTCCGATAGTGATGGCCAGACTGCAACGTATGCTTCTAAGCATTATACCATAGTTGCTGCATCTTTTATTCCCAAACATTATAGGAGTTCATGAAAAAGGGTGATAATAGAGACTTGTTATGATATAATGTTTATATATCATGGATATAATGTTTAAATTAAGCTTTTCCATGCAATTAGGGGGTGATTTCACGGAAAGCATTTTTACAATACTGTTGCTCATTTTAGTACTGCTATTTTACATTTCCAACAGAAATAACATGATCAACAAATGGTGCGCCATTACCGGATTTACTTTTTGGCTTGGCGTCGTAAAAGAATCGTTTATGTTTAACATTGTTCCTTTTCTTCAAAACACCTGGGGACAAACCATTCCATATGAATATTACAAAGGAGCGTATTCCTCCATGACATGGATGTTATATTCGTTCGCCATGCCGTCAGCTGTTATTGCTTCGCTGTATTTCTATAACTTAGACAGTAATTATCCAAAACTGATGAGCAGATTGAAGGTGCTTTTATATCTTCCTGCTTTGTTATTATCCATCTTTTTTCCACCGTTGGCATTTCGAACCTATCAATTGAGCAGTATCCCTTTTTGGATTACATATAGTATATATAATGGGATTTTAGTAATCACCTTTACATTTTTCATTATTAACGGCATACTCATCGAAAAACCAGGTAAGGCAAAAACACAGAAAAAATTAGTCATGCTGATCATATGGCCGCCAGTGCTTTATTGGTATATCACGGTTTTTCCAACCCATACTTTACAGCTTGGCAATCTGTTGAAAGTATGGCAGGGAAATGTTTTTGTCCTGCTTGTCTGTATCATAGCATTTATCATTATGGCTTTTAAGGATGGTGTCATGGGGCTGCATCTTACCAGTGAGTCTTATAGATGGAACTCGGATTTAAGCATTATTAACAAAGGGGCGGAATATACCAGCCATATGCTGAAGAATCAAACAGTTAAAATGGAATGGTGCATTGATAATTTAAAAGCGCAATTTGATCAGTCTGATGGTAAGACTCCTGAGGAACTGGAGATATTATCGCGCTCCATATACACCCTGAAAAGCTATATGGAAAAAATGAAAAAGCAAACCGAATCAATCAATCTGGTTGAGGTACCCTGCAATTTAAAAGCATTACTTGATAGCTCCGCGGCGATGTTTCATAATGTTGTTTCCATTCAAATAAACATACAGGACGATATCTTTTTGATGTGCGACAAAACCCATATGACAGAGGTTTTTGTCAATATAATTTCAAACGCTGTTGAAGCGATGCATGACTCCGGCACAATCACGATCTGCTGCGGATATGGCAGGGGTGGTCGTTTTTACCGTATTATCATTACAGATGACGGTATCGGTATGGGCAGTAATGATTTGAAAAACATGTTCACACCCTATTTTACTACCAAAAATACCGAGAAAAACTTTGGGCTTGGTTTAGCATACTGCAAAAATGCAGTGGAAAAACACAACGGGCAAATCCATGCGGAAAGCGAACCCGGCAAAGGCACTGACATAACCATTGAATTACCTGCAAAACGGATTATTGTGAATGAAAGGGGGGGCCAAAATGGCTGATAAAATAAGAGTTCTCCTGGTAGAGGATGATTTGGATTTTGTTTTTTTAATCAAAAATATGATTGAACAGGACGCCGCATTGGATTATTTAACACATGCGGACAATAAAGCTTCCGGCGTTGCGCTTGCAGGGAAGCTGAATCCGGATATTGTTCTGATGGATTTGAACCTGTCCAAAAGCGAACTGGACGGCATAGATGCGGCGAGGGAAATCCGGCTTACCACTGACGGGAGAGTGATATTGCTCACATCCTTTGAACAGCCGGAGATTATTATAAATGCAAGTAAAAAAGCATTAGCGTCTGGATATGTCTTCAAGAGTCAATGCCAGACGCTGACTGATACAATACGCAAAACTGCCGCTTCCCATACGCCGGAGGCACAGTTTATAAAAGAACTGTTTTTACAGGATTTATCTCCGGCGGAACGGCAAGTGCTCAACATGATGCTGGGAGAGGATACCGCAATACAATCATCTGCCAAAACTGTAGCCAATCAAAAAACAAGCATTTTCAAGAAGCTGGGATTGAAGAATACAAATGAGCTGATACATATACTTAAGAATTGGTAACATCGGTTTACAATGTACAATTGAAGAAAATGCTTATACTCTGTCTATTCTATAAAACATGTCATGATGGCCTCTAAATTCCTGTAAGCCTAAACATTCCATGCCAATTTTTTTGAGCGCCTGCATTGATGCTTGGTTTTCAGGATTGGCCATGCCATATATAGAAATAATATCAGTTGTTTTAAAAGCATTCTCAATGGATGCCCTGCCTATCTCAGTAGCGTACCCATTTCCCCAGAAGGGGACACCAATTTGCCATTCAAGCTCAGGTTGTTTTGGCAAGTATGGATTTAAGCCAGTAAATCCAATAAGTTTATTT
>Ga0153938_1001116_pt1 | contig 10758 bp, 8 predicted proteins | sample TSNY022MetaG_FD_104740 | JGI IMG/M metagenome (GOLD analysis project Ga0153938, IMG submission 104740) | Attine ant fungus gardens microbial communities from New Jersey, USA - TSNJ022 MetaG | ecosystem: Host-associated > Fungi > Mycelium > Unclassified | place: USA:New Jersey: Brendan T. Byrne... | reverse complement strand
TTTACCAATGGGGGCAAATATTGCAACACGGATTCAAGGATGTTTTATCAGTGAAGAAGAGATTGAGCGAGTAATTAATTATGTTTGTAATCAACAAAAAGCCCAATATGTTGATACAATGGAAAATTTGGAACGTTCAACTAGTGGTGCAAGCGGGACTGGAACAGAAAGTGGCGATGATGATCCTTTATATGATGAGATTGTTGAATTTGCTATAAAAACCGGAAAAGTAAGTGCCTCTTTATTACAAAGAAGATTTAGATTAGGTTATAATCGTGCAGCAAGAATTGTTGATTTATTAGAAGAACGAGGAATTATTGGTCCAGCTAATGGTTCAAAACCAAGAGATGTTCTTGTAAAGTTAGAAGGTAGTAATGAAGAAGGCGAAGCATAACTTTGCTTTTTTCTTGAATAGTTATCATTAACTAAAATAAAATATAGTGAGGTGAATTAATTGAAAAGAATAGGAATTGTGATGCGTGTAGATATTTGTGATAATAATAATATATTACAGTTTCACGATACGATAAGAACGAAATTATCAAAGTATGATGTGAATTTAATTGGCATTATTCCAAAATCAAAAGAATTTTATTTAGATCATAAAGAAAGTAAATCGGATTTAAAAATGCTTGAGGATACATTAAGACTATGTGATGGAATCATTCTTCCGGGAGGCGTGGATCCTTTTGATTATGATATGTATATTGCTAGATATTGTTATGAACATGATATTCCAATATTAGGAATATGTCTTGGAATGCAAGTAATGGGAATGATATTAGGAGGTGAAGTTGGGCACATAGGAAAGGATAATCATTATGTAAAAGGAAATCCTTCGGAGTTAATTCATCCAGTAAATATAGATTTAAATTCTAAATTTTTCCAAATTGTAAAAAAAGAGAAAATTATGGTTAATTCAAGACATCATGATCATGTAATTAATTTAGATCCTAAATTTATCGCAGGCGAAAGTGATGATTATATCATTGAAGCAATCGAGGATAAAACAAAACGGTTTTTTATTGGCGTCCAGTGGCATCCAGAAGATCAATTAGATATAGAGACAGATTTATTATTTGATGCTTTTATCAATGAACTATAAACTAGAATTATTCTAGTTTTTTTGTTAAACTTACTACAAGAGGTGAACATAAATGGAGCGAAAGACACTTGATGCAATCTTGCCATGGAGCATACAATATCATTATAAATTAAACGGAAAGGAACAATGTGAAGAAGAATATGAAAATGTTTTAAAAATAGCCTTAGATTATCCACAGAGTTTTGAGGTTATTATTAGTGATGAATATTCACGACGAGAGTTATCGGAAATTCAAAAAATATTAGATTATTGTATAAAGAATGAATTTTTCAATATTAAAGATGAAGAAGGTAATTATATTGAAGCTGAATTAATAAAAAGAAAATATCATTCTTTATTAAAAAATGATGTCTCAGAATTAGAAAGTATTGAAGAGGAAAAGTTTTTAATAGAATTAATTCATTATCTTTTATATTTTAATTATATTGATGGTTCTATTTGTCCAGATAGTGAATATTATTGGAATCATGGTCATAGTTTTTTAGAAATTTGTCAGTCTTTATATGACTATCCAAAAACATTTAAATTTCGTGATGAAGAATATACTGAATTATATTCAAAACAAGAAATTGAATATTTATTAAATTTACAACAAAGCTTACTTGATAAAGGGTATAAAGATATTAGTTATTTTGAAAAGACGAGTTTGCCTTATGTTCAATATATAATAAGTTATATAGAAGCTGAAAATATAAAAAGAGGATATTCTTATCATATTCCACTAGAAGAAGACGTTCAATTTTTTAATGAACAATTATCGTTTGAAAAAATGAATCAAATTGTTCCATTAGATTTAACTTATTCATTTTCTGTTTGTCAACAAGATTTTAATTTATATGAATTTTATTTGGTTTTGAAATCTTTATTTGATTATCCAGAAAGTTTTACAATCAAAGAAAAAGACAAATTGCAATATTCAAAAGAACAATTAGATTTAATTGATTTAATTCAACAATCATGTTTGAAGCATCAAAAAAAAGATGCTATTAGTAACGGAATTATAAAACTAGAGCCTGAATTATGGAAAAATTATAATTGGGAAATATATGAATTTTTAAAACAAAACGAAAATATAGATATGAAATCTAATTTTGAAATTCAATATAGCAAAAATAATGGGCAAATGAGCGAAAGATCATTCTTAAATATTAGTGAAGAATTATTTAAATATCCAGAATCATTTGTTTTATTGGACAACCATTATTTTGATCGAGAAAGCAATTATTTAAAGAAGTTTCAAGCTAAACTTTTGGAATTAGGTTATAGAGATATTAGTTATGAAAATCAGAATAGTGAGTATAGAGAATTAATTTACAATAAAGAAGAGTTGAAAAGAAGAGGATATTATAGAATTCTCAAACGAGAAGAAAAACAGGGCAAATAAGAGCATCCAGAAGATCAATTAGATTTAGAAACAGAGTTATTATTTGATGCTTTTATTTTTAATATTTAAATGATATTATAAATATGGGTGAGGTTACAATGGAGCAAAAAAAGAAAGAAATCAAGAAGAAATATAAACAATTGAAGTTATATTATTTAAGTTGTCTATGCGGATTAGGAATAGGAGTGGGTAGCTCATTTTATGTTTCAAAATTAGGGCTTAAATCATTAGGGTTCGAACCCTTTGTTCGTGAAACAAAAATAGAAACACAATATGATGAATATATTTTTAATAATAGTATTTTCAAGATTGAGGGTTTTAAAATAAAGACTGATAATGATTCGAATTTATTAATTACTACTCCCTGGGTTAAAGTTGGAAACTTATTGCAACAAGATACTTATCAATTAAATGTGAATTTTACAAAAGAGGAAATAGAACAATTAATAAATTTAGTAGCTGAAGATAAAATAGAATTAGCGTTAGATATGTTTCAATGGAAATTAATTGATTCTAAACAAATTGATGAATTATTATATGAAGATAATCAATATTATATAACCGGGACAGCTTATAACTATAAAGATGTGACAAGAGAAGTAAAAGAGTCTATATTTGACAACATGTGTGATATAATTCTGTTAAGTTATATTTGTTCAATAGTAGGGAGTATTATAATCCGTGTTTTTGATAAAAAAATAAAAAGGCCGCTAGATAATTTTTTTGATGAATTATCAGATGAAGAAAAAGTTGCTTTTATTTTAGAACAATCTATTACTGAAGAAGAAACTAGATTAAAAATGATGAAGTTTTTTCTTACTGAAAAAAAGAAATTAGAAAAACAAATAGAAATAGAAGATAGGAAAATGTTAGTCGCAAAATTAGATATAGTAATTAAAGCAAAAAAATTTGGAGAAGTTGGCTATTATTATTTTGGTATTGATATGAAAAATCTTGAGAACAACTTTCCTGAGATAGCATATGCAATCGATAAGGATTATAACTATTTAAAAGAATATCGTCCAGAATTGGCAGAACTTAAATTAATAAGAAAAATGGAAGAAGAATCAAATACTAGGCGTGAAAAATAGTATTTTTAAAAATGAATAAACTAAAAATTCCTAGTTTTTTTTCTTTGATTTAATAATATTATATTTTTCAATATGAAAAGCGAAGAAATGACATAACTTTTAAAAATTATATCTCTAATTTTTTTATATTTAGAAGGTGCTGTTTGGAAAATAAGTAATTAATTTCTGAACAACTCCATTTTTTTCTTTTATTTTTCTTTTATTTGATATAATAAGTATGAGAGTAGGTTTTAATATGAACAAAGTTACAATAAATAAAATTTTGATTTCATTCATCTTATTAACAGTTTCAATATTAGGTATTCTTTACACAAATGGGCATATTTTTAAAACGGCTGCCTATGTAGAACCTTATAATCCTTTAGCAGAAAATAAATATACGCTTGTATCAAGTGGAGAGGATGATATTGGTTATTATGAAACTGGATATCGTGAAACATATCGAGAATATCCATTATACATTTATATAGACAAATCAAAAGAGATGATTATGGAATTTGAAATTCAATCAACTCTTAATTATGTATCCGTCGGAATAAATGGGAGAAAATATACCAATTCAGTTACCTATAGTGGAATTCGAGTTGAACTGAATACGCAAATAAAAACAATGGAATTAAATTTTAGAAATGCCAACGATGGTCTTTATGAAATTGAAGTTAATACAAATGAAGGTAGTATTCGTTATATTGTTTTAGTGGGAGTGCCAGCACCAAAGATTATAATAGAATCTGATTGCACAAGCAATCCAGGAAGTATTTATATTGGAATAGAAAATAATGATTATTTTTTATTCTCTAATTTGACATTTGAACTTGGAGGTCTTTTGGAACGTTCAAATATTAATGATCAAGTAGGATTTAATAGTATTTGGATAGGAAACAGTAATAATTTGGATTTTAGCATCTTGCAACGTGGCGGATTTGGATATGAAAGTCTTTTCGGAAGAGGTGGCGAAATCGGGGCATGGTATACAGTAAACATAAATGGTCAAGAATTTTATAGTAAGATGACACATCAGCCCATACTTTTATATTTACAACCAAAACTTATTTCCTCTAATAGTACTAGTATCTATGATTCTTTTGCAAATCCAGTAATGTTTACTTTTTCTGAAGAATATGATATTCATGGTGCCTTTGATTATATAAAGAATACTTCTTGGTTTATTCAAAACTTTTGGTCAATTGAAAGAGAAAATGAAACCTTTACCTTATATAAAAATACTGGATCACAAGGATATCTCGATTCTAGTGCTGTTAAAATAATTGAAACAAATAGCTTAGATAATATAAATGCTCTTTTAGAAGAGTTAGAAAATGGATATTATCTTATTACGTATGATTATGAAAGGACTTGTGATAATGCATACGGAAATGATGCTGTATTTTTTACTGTTTATAAACCTAATGCAAAATTAAATATTGATCGAATCATCAATCCAACTAGTATTTATGGAAGTGATTTTAATTATGGTTACTTGGATTTAAGTGGTGCATATTATAGCTCTAACATCAAGTTCACCTTTACTTTATATAATGAAAACGATGATATTATATACAAATATAATAAATCATATAATTCTACTGAGGTTGATGATGATACAAAAGTCGATTTGAGTTTTGATTTAAGTAGTTTGGAAATAGGCTCATATAGAGTGGTAATGACAGAAGAATTAGAAGAAAGCTATTTTAATCAAGCCATCGAAAAGACAAGTGAAACTACTTTCATTGTAAGATATCCCAATACTAGTATTGATATTGATCGTTATGTTAATCCAAGCAGTATTGTTGGAAACAAAAAATTAGGCGAGAATGAATCAACTCTAAAATGGGAATTATATGATGATAATGATAATCTATTATTTTCTGATACAACCAACAATGTTTCATTTACAATTTTAGAAAACTTAATAGAACAAGATTATAAAATAATATTTATTGAAACAGATAATATTACTGGGGAAGAACATAGAAGCATCGAAGAATTTACTATAGCTTACCCGGAAGTATCAATACTTATTGATAATGAAGTAAATCCTACACATATTGAAGGGGTAAAAAAGTTAAATAATTCTCTAAGTTCTATTGTTTGGAAACTAGAAACAGTGGATGGTGATTTATTATTTACAGGCAATAATACTGGAATTTCAGAAACAGTTTTAAGTGTATTGCCAAATGGAACTTATGTAGTTACTTATAGAGAAGAAATTATTGGTTATAGTGAGTTTTATTCAGAAGCAAGCAAAGAATTTAAAATAGTAAAAGTTACTAAAGAAGAGAATATTACTGAGAATCCTAAAACAGGAGCTAGAATTCCTTGGCAATTAATTTTAAATATTATTTTTGCAAGTATGTTTGTTGTTGGAATATTCAATATTTTCTTCACTTTCCGTCGGATTCAATTTAGTCCTATGCATGCATTTAAGGAAAAATGGTATGGTAAAAGATTATAATGTCCTTATAATCAATTAAAAAAAGAAAACAAACTAAAACCCTAATTGAATTGATATTTGATTAGGGTTTTAGTTTAAAAAAATTTTGTTTGACATTAATGATGATAATTTATAAAATAGGAAATTAAAGGTGATTGTATGACAAAAATAATCGATGAAGATATTCAAGAACAATTTAGTAAGGCATTAGATTTAGCTCTATGTAAATACGAATTAATGAGAAACGAAATGATTTTAAAAAAATTAAAGAATCCAAGTAAACAGATAAGAGTTATAATGACTATGCTTGGAATTGAGTAAGAGAAAGAATTATTAGGTGAATATATGTTGCTTGAAGGATATATTACTTTTTTTGAAAAAGAGCATAAGAGACTTCAAAAAAAGATTAATCTATTAAAAGAAAAGTTTGTATTGAAATATTTTTTTCAAAAAGAATTAAAGGAAAATACTTTATCAAGAAAATTATATGATAAATTTGTTATGCCAGTTTATACTGATATGAAAGCTTGTCAAGATATGGTATTTCATTTACAAATGTTAAAAAAATATGATGATTATATTGATTTGAAAATTAGAAAACAAATGCTTATTTTTAAATGTATTATAAAAGGCGCAATGGGCGATAGTATGAATTACTCTCAATTAGCTGAACTAACAAGTATGATGTTGAATGATTTGTTAATACTTCATCCTGAGCTTCCTATTTTTGATAATGATGATTTTATTTCAATGGATGACTTAAAGGAGAATAAAACCATAGCAAGGAATGCCCCTTCAGAATATGAAAGCTATTTATATAAACTTCGAAGGAGAATCAAATAAGTGAAATAACATTTATTGACATTAAACTAAATACATCGTAAAATATGGCGATAAAAGGAGTATTATATGAAAAATATAAATAAAAAACTAATAGAACAAGAAGAAGAAATAATGTCAGAACGTTATCGTTGGGAACTTGAAAGAAATAAAAAAGGATTACAAATATTAAAAAAAATAAATTTTTGGGGAGTGTATCCAGCTAATGCTATTGGAGTTATTATGGGTATTTTTTTATTTAATCAATGGAATAATGAATGTCGTTTTAATAATGAAGTGACAGAAACGCTTTATGAGAAAACAATCATTGAAAATGGACAATTAATGAGTTCAACAACAGATTATCAAGAAAAAATAAAAGGCCTATCGGAAATAGATATTACTATGCCTATTATTTTATCGAAAGAAAACGATAAATATATAGCCCAATCTTATAAAGCTCAATTTGATTTTATGGGAGAAGAAGAAACTTTAAGTGCTATTACAAATGAAGATCTAGAAAATTTGTTTTCTTTATTTAGTTTCAATTCAAACGGAGAAATTGAAATTGATTTGAGTTCTTTAGGTTATTCATCAATCAACAGTGGAAGTAAAGTTAGAGGAGAATTGATCGAATTTATAGATGATGAAACTCGTGTTGTTAATAAACCTTTAGATGGAAATAGGAAAGGTTTGTTCCAATTCACTTTCTGTTTAATAGGTATTGGCACAATAAGATCAGGATGGGCGGGCTTTTACTTAATCATAGAAAAATTAAGAGAGGCAAAGAATAATAGATTAGAAGAAATGATTTATAAAGAAGAAAAAGCTAAAACGTTAGATTTAAAAAAAGATTAAGTTTTCAAAAGAATAATAAGATGAATCACTAGGAATAGATTGAAAAGCAATTTTCATCTTTTTTTCTGTAATTAATTAAAGAAAATAAACTATTCTTTTGGAAAAGAGAGAAATAAGTTTTTATGAATTTATTTTATGGAAGTGTAAAAAAAAGATCTTTATGATATACTAGATAATAGGTGAGACTATGAAAAAAGTAAGCTTTATTATTATTGTTATATTTACTTTTTTATTTATTCCAACGGTGAATGCTGAACAAATACTATTTGAACGGGTAGGAAAGTATGCGATTGCAACAGCTGGTAATAACAATGCGGATCGTGGTACGAAACATGGAGCAGGGGATTTTTCTTTAATTCTAGATTATCCAAATAATTGGAATGAAATCAAAAAAAATATTCCAGAAAGTATCACAAATAGAATTAATAATATTTCGGGGAGTTATTTAAATTATGAAGGTGAATATGTTAATAGTTGGTTAACTACTATGCTATATTGTGATGATAAGGAATGTGATATTACTTATGATATTTTGATAATTAGTCCAAGTGGCAATTATCAAGTAGTGAAGAGAACTGGGAATACACTTAATTTAGATCTGAATGAAAAGGGCTGGTATTATATTGCGTTTTTAGATGCTCCAGTTTGGCCACAACATGCTTGGGTAATCACAACAATTTATGAAAATGATGCTTCAAGTATTGATTATTTGAAATTAATTGATGTTAATACTTCTTTAAAAGCCAGTAGTGTGGAGGTTTATCTAAATTCGAAATTGCCTTTATTAGGAGAGTATCAAGTATTTGGAGTTATTATGGGAGCAGGAAGAGCTGCTTGGCCTGTAGCATCTGAAACAGAAGATTCGATGGAAGCTATTTTATCAGATAAAAGTTATCAATATTTATATGAAGATAAATATAATGGTAAAGTCATTTTTGAAGGTAGAGAACAGTTTGATTTTGCGAATGGAACTTACAATACAATAAGAAGCCATAATATCAAAGGTGGAGAAATGGATGTTTTCAATGAAACTTTATCATCTGATTATTTTGGAGGTAAAGAATTAATTGGCTATCGGTTTACGAAAATTGGAACAAATGGCATTACATTATCACTTATTGGTTTGTCTCAAAGTGTAGAATCCCCAAATTTAAAGACTGAATCTGATATAAGTAAAAATGAAGATAATTCCGTGCATGTTAATGTGAAAGTGAAAAATACAACAGAATGGGAAGCGTGTAATACCGAACTTCGGATTAAAATAGATGAACACTTAAACATTAATTCCATCAAGAATGTATCTTATAATTATAATGTGAATTATGCCATTGATTATAATACTAGGGAAGTTGTTATTACATTGAGGGAACAACTAGTAAAGACAAAAAACTTTGAAATGAATTTTGATATAGAAATAGAAACTTATGGAAACATTATACTATCAACTTCGTTAAATTATTATCCATCATTAAATCATGTATGTGAAAATGATATAATAAGCGATTCAGCTTATCAAATAAATAATACAAGCTCTTCAATCTTAGTATTACTTAATAATAGTAATGATTTAGTAAATCCTCAAACGGGGACAATGATACCTTTTTTAATCATTCTAGGGTTTGGTTTTTTAGGATTCGGTTTATATAAATATGCTAGAAATAAAAGATTAATATAGAAAGGAAAACAAGAATGAAAAAAATTACAATTATCGCAATTATTCTATTTTCTTTTTTAATAATTACAAATGTAAATGCCGAACAAGTATTGTTTGAGCGGGTAGGAAAGTATGCGATTGCAACCGCTGGTAATAACAATTCCGATCGAGGAACAAGTTTTGATGCAAAAGATTATTCTCTAATTTTAAATTATCCAAATAATTGGAATGAAATTAAAAATAAAATTCCAGAAAGTATAACTAATAGAATCAATAATATGTCAGGTAGTTATTTGCAATTTAATGGAACAGTTATAAAGAGTTGGTTCAATGCTACTCTTCAAAAGTCAGATGATTCAACAACTCATTATGATGTTTTAATAATATATCCAGATAACAGTTACCAAATAATAAAAAAACCTCAAAATCTATATTGTATACAAGAAATTGAATTAACCCAGTCTGGATGGTATTATGTCGCGATTTTAGATGCTTCGATAATACCTCAGTTTGGATGGACTATTACAACAATATATGAAAATGAAAATAATTCAATAAACTATATGAAGTTAATTGATGTGGATAAGTATTTGGTTGGTGGTCAGAGTTCAGAGATATATTTAAAATCAAAATTACCCTTATTAGGAGAATATCAAGTTTATGGAGTGCTAGCTGGAGCTGGACATTGGGCTTGGTCGTATCCTGGTGAAACTGAAGATTCATTGGAAGCTATTTTATCAGATAAAAGCTATCAGTATTTATATGAAGATAAATATAATGGTAAAGTTATTTTTGAAGGCAGAGAGAAGTTTGATTTTGCTAACGGTACTTATAATACGATAAGAAGTCATAATATCAAGGGCGGAGAAATGGATATTTTTAACGAAACCTTATCATCTGACTATTTTGGAGGAAAGGAATTAGTGGGTTATCGATTTACAAAAACGGCTAAAAATGGTAGTTATGTTATCGGAGTGATCGGAATTTCTCAAAGTGTAGAATCCCCAAATTTAAAGACTGAATCTGATATAAGTAAAAATGAAGATAATTCCGTGCATATTAATGTGAAAGTGAAAAATACAACAGAATGGGAAGCCTGTAATACCGAACTTCGAATTAAAATAGATGAGCATTTAAACATTAATTCCATTAAAAATGTATCTTACAATTATGATGTAGATTATGCCATTGATTATAATACTAGGGAAGTTGTCATTACATTGAAAGAACAACTAATAAATACAAAAGATTTTGAAATCAATTTTGATGTGGAAATAGAGACTTATGGAAATATCAAGCTATCAACATCGTTAAATTACTATCCGTCATTAAATCATGTATGTGAAAATGATATAACAAGTGATTCGGCTTATCAAATAAATAATACAAGTTCTTCAATCTTAGTATTACTTA
>Ga0153938_1001112_pt1 | contig 10774 bp, 22 predicted proteins | sample TSNY022MetaG_FD_104740 | JGI IMG/M metagenome (GOLD analysis project Ga0153938, IMG submission 104740) | Attine ant fungus gardens microbial communities from New Jersey, USA - TSNJ022 MetaG | ecosystem: Host-associated > Fungi > Mycelium > Unclassified | place: USA:New Jersey: Brendan T. Byrne... | reverse complement strand
TTTCTGTGTCTTATGTAGTACCCTCGGCGCATAGCAGTACACACAGCCATGATTACATCCGGTGTAGATGTTAATTGCCAAGTCACAATATTCTTGCGCACGGCCTTTCGGCTCATAAATTGGCTTCATCCTGATTCCTCCAGTTCAATTTTGATTTCCACACGGGGATTATTGAATCTCGATTTTAACTCCATCCCCATCCCAAAAATAAACAGAATGGCTTGATACGTGGCGCTTATTATCGTCCGCTATCAAGTAACCCTTTAGGCCGTCAATAATGAGCTTGACAATATACCCGTGGTTGTCTGAATCAAGGCGGGAATTAAACCAGAAGTCAATATGTATGGATTTCTTAAAAAACTTCCGGGGAATCTTCTGCCGCCTTAATTCAGATAGTACCCGATAATGCCAATAGTCCGCGTCCTGCTTTCGCTTTGACCAATGCCGCCCTTGATAGATTTTATTGAGGCTATATTCTCCTAAGTTTGATTTAGTTTCTGGTATCGTAAACACCATTAAGAATACCTCGTCTCAATCTCGCTAAATCGCTGATATTCCCCCTGAAAGTGCAATTTCACACTTCCCGTCTGTCCTTCTTTGTTTTTTGCGATAATAACTTGGCGCTGTGTAGGATCATCATCTTCCGGTGCATGTAATAACAAAATAATATCCGCATCCTGCTCAATCTGTCCAGATTCCCGCAAATTTTCCATTGTTGGCTCTCCGGTTCCAGCTCTATTTAGTTGAGATAAACCAAATACAGTTATTTTAGATTGCTGCGCTAGCGTATGCAATTCATAGGATATATTAGTCATCTTCTCATACCTGCTGTTTCCGTCGGCATGGATTAGGCCGATATAATCGATGAATATTACTTCTGCGCCCAATTGCACTGCCTTTGCCTTGATTTGCGCTACCGTCCATCCAGCGGCTTCTATGGTATATAAATCCAATTCATCAAAAACCTTTTTAGTATCAAGAATTTTCTGATAATCAATACCATTTCTGGATTTTATGCGCCCGAAATATTCACCACTAAGATTTGCAACTAATCTGGCAAATAGCTTTCCATTCTTGGTTTCAAGGCTGAAATATGCCACCTTGTTATGCTTCGCAATATTCTTCGCTATATCCAACGTTAGCGCCGTCTTTCCTACAGATGGCCGTGCACCAATAACGATAAAATCACCACGTTCAATGTATGTATGTTGATCGATTTTCGAAAATTCTGTGCGAATATATTCTATTGGATGCTGTAGTGAGGAATAGAATTGGTGAAATCCTTCTTTTGCCGATACTGTATCGCCCGTAGTGACCGTGGAAAGCTGTTCACATATCCTTGCTGCCATCTGCTGACATTCTTGCACGTCCGCTCGGTCCGTAAGCAAGCCAATCAGTTCTGCGGTGGCCTCATGTGCTCTATATCGCTTTGCTGTATCAATTACAATCCGTGCATAGGATTTCCAGTTACCAGTAGATGGCATTGACTGAACGCATTCGGCGATTATTGCCTTGTATTCATCGCCATGCTGTGCTAATAGAGTAACGACATCAATAGGCTTTCCATCCACGAAATAGCCGATCATGGTCCGGTACAGTGTACGGTATTCGCTGATAAGAAAATCATTTTCAGATAAAATTTCCTCGCATTCCGGCATGATCCTGTCAGCGTCTATAAGAATGGCTCCAACAATGGAACGTTCGGCTTCTATATTGGGCTGGACGCCCGAGAATAAATCAATCAAGGGATTTCCACACCTTTCCTTGTGGTTCTTTTTTGTGCGGTTCAACCTCGTCCTTCCATCCTCCAGCCCTCAACCAAGTCCCTGGATAGGGGATATATTTCATCTGTTGGCTTGACCATTCTCCAGAATCCTTCATTAGTTGAATAGACGCGATCATTTCGCCAACAAGAATTGGATTGGGCTTTCGGGATTTAAACGCTTTAAATGCATCGTCTTTACTTCTTTTTTTTGGATATGCCTCCCAAAATTGCATAAATAGCTTTTCGTTACTTTGCGCATTACATATATCTGTGTTTATATCTGGTATAGTACAATCTCCATTTTTGTCAAATTGATTTGACTTATTTGGTAAATCCATTTGACATTTTGGGATAATCGAGTTTCCCTTATCGGTTAATGCATACCACTTAGTTCTGTCGTATGCAGATTTATTATAGTTGCCCGTAATAATAATGTCAGCATCTTCTAGTTTCTTAAGGGCGGTCATGATTTGTTTATTGGTCATATAAGGAAATAACTTCTGGAATGCCGCAACAGTATTATGCGTCCAATAGCGTCCATCATAAAAATTATCATTATTTGCTTTATTTTTTTCAATCCAAAAGCTTATATTATTTAAAATTATAGCTGCATTAACCCCATATTCCTGTGCTATTTCAATAACAAATGAATGCTCCATATGTCACCTCCGGCCCCATTCCCGATCAATCTGTCCTTCAATGATCCGAATTTGAAGTTTGTAGGAATTGATTGCCTCTCCTGCTGATTTATACAATGATTCTGCTATGTCTTTATCCATGCGCAAATCCGCTATTCTCTCATTGCCCTTGCATATATCGGATATAATCGTCACAGGAACCCCAGAATTGCGCTGTATGAGGATTTCTTTTGCAAGAGATACCTGGTACTCTCTACGTGCCTTGGCGTATTTTTCGCCCCGTTTTCGGTGTTCTGAGAGGGCAGAGTTTAATGCCTTTACTTTATTATCAATTTCCAAATATAAGTCTTGGCCGCTCATTCCAAATAATTCCTCCCAAATATTTTCATAAATTCTTCTCGCGTATGCGTCTGCTCAAATTCTGCTTGAAATTCGCGCTTTAATCTCAAGTCCAGCGTCCGATTAAAATGCACGCCCTGTGGGCCGGTATGGTGGCTCATACACAAATCAACCACCATACCATAGTTATCAGATAGCTTTCGATATCCACTGCCAAAGAACACATGATGGGCTTGGATGTCCCGTGTGGTCTTACAGATATAACACTCTCTGTCAATCAAAATGGAAGATCCTCATCACCTGAATACATTTCATTTGTAACGTCTTTGAAGTCATCGGAAGTGTCCACCTGTGCGCCGGTAAGATTCAAGTATTCAGGGGAAGATTTGATTTTATCCCTTACCCGTTCCGGAAGTTTTTCCATAATTGACAAGCAGGAATCCGCAGACAAATCAAAGTAAATATTCTCGCCAACCGGTGCAGGCGCTTGCATTCCTTTTGGAAGTGACATTATGGATGAAATGTTAGCATATCCCTTGTCATTGTGTAGCACTTGAATCTGGCAGGCCTTGCCAAGAACATTAACCAAATCAAATCCATTAAGCTCTGAATCCGTAAATTTTCTGCCGCGCCATGATTCTAGATCTGCCCGAAGCTTCGCCTTTTCATTAAGCGAGAGAGTATATTCTTTGCTAATAAATTTAGGCTTTTCTTCACCTTCAATAATCACAGTATCATCCGGCACTTCCCATGTGAACATGATTTTCCGTTGAGAATTTCCAAATCTTTCGTTAAATTGAGTGCCGATATCCACTATGCGAGTACATAATGCTATATGAACACCTGCTGCGACGGGATTTCCGCCGCCTCCACTTGCCTTTGCCATGATTGCCATTGATTATTCCTCCATTTCAAATGTGAACGGGCATCGCTCGCCCCGCTCTTTTTTATAATTAAGGATCCACTCGCCAGTGATCCGGCAACTATGCCGATCATATGATTGTTGATAGGATATGTAGGTGCAGTATTGACAGTATGGAGCCTTGGCCGGGAGAGCAGCTTTTATTGTCGCCTCCCCGATTATGTAATTGTCGCATGAACCAAGAGATTCCCATATCATGACAACCTCTGCCCTTCCCACAGGCAATCCAAGTATTCCCAATCTTTAATTGTTCCTGGTTCCGGCGGATTTGGATCGAATAGCAATTCAATTTCCACTTCAATTGTTTTTTCCTTTGGCTTAAAAAGTAATAGCCCGCCCATAACACATTCAATCTCCCGCCTTGTAAGTCCAGCATAATTCGTAATATCAAAATCAATCCCGGCCTCATCAAGCTGCTTTTGGTAGATGGATAGGTCGCCGGTGAAGTCGTATTCGTTCATGATATAATCTCCTTAATTTCAATGTCCTCGAAATCACTTAAATCTTGCACATCTTCAATTTCAACGACTTCGCCAGCATGATCAAGTACAACGGTTGCAATAGCTTCACGAACACAAAACTTTACATGCGCCTTTACTTTCTGCATAGTATTTCATCCTCCCTCATGCTCTCATACTCCAAATCCTCCAGCGTATACCACCAATCCTCATACGGCAAAATCTCGTCAACGTCAGGCGGCTCCAAACGCTCAAGCCTTTCCAGCGCCCGTTGATCTTCAATGGATGGCACCTGATGCACCGCCTTTCAATGCGACACTCCCATTGCGGGATGCTCCATGATAGCCCACCAGTATCCATGTGAAAATTCATTTTCCGTTACATTAGAGGATGAGATGATTTTATATCCCTGGTTTGCAAGAGCATTAACTTCAAATTCAAACATGGTAGAGCTTTCGACTAAAACTGTCTTATATTCCACTTGACGCACAACCTTTCCGTATGTATAATAAAGATGAATAGTTTCCTTTGCCGCCTTGGTGTTGCTTCACTGGGCGGCGTTTTTACGCATGCATGAGATATTCAACCGCATATCCACCGCCAAAGTATTTGCCCGTTTCGTGACACTTCATTTTGACTACATCGGAACCGCATATGCTATATGGATCGCTCAAAACTTCAAATATGCAGCCCTTATACTTTTCTTCCTCTGCGCTGCCTACAATAACTACCTGATCGCCTTTCTTAAGCATGAATTTCTCATTTCAATCTGCCCTATCGTAATTCCATCGCGGTGGGCGGCGCTTATTTCTTCTTGTTTTGCCAAAGCATTATGATATTTACCACCAGAATCAAAATGCTGAAATTCCCTTCCTTAAACCAATCAAACATATTTCCTCCCGTCTATTCCTCAAGCCCGTCTGGCGAAACTATCTCCAACCTTCCAACGCTGGGTGCATAATGGTATTCCAGCGTTCCTTTTGCGCCGCCCATCACAAGCACTACGGCGCGTTCGTTTTTAGATACATTAGGGCCGGATTTATCCCGCTTAATGATGATATTATTTTCGGTCCAAACGTTTCGAATGTCTTTCCCAGCCGGAACAAACGCCAATACCTTGCCGACGCGTTTTGGCATTTCTTTCAAATCATATGGTCTGGTGTCCCATCTCGTCCATTTCGTCCATTGGACGGTATCGCCGACTTTAATTTTGCTCATAATATTTCCCTCTCCTCGCCGCGAATTCACGCGGTCGATGCTTATTCTTCAATAATCCTTTCCTCAGCCCACTGCGAAAATGACTGTCGTGTTATGCTGTGCTCATTCCCATCGGTGCGGTTATGCTTGGTTCCGTCCCTAATAACCCTATATCGGATGCAAACCGCATCCCGAACGCCACGATATAATACACATTTATCCCCCTCTGCTATAACCTTGCGGATCCCGCCCTTGCCATTGGAATATGTGCCGCCTACTACAATTTCGTTCTTTTTCATGATGCATTAACCTCCTCCATTATCTTTCGCGAATACCGCGTACTGGTCAACCCATTCCTCAGCATCCGGGACTCGCCGCAATTGTATGCTGTGAGTGCCTGCTCCGGCGGATATCGGTGCCAGTAATCTGCTAGGATGATAATTCCCGCCTCAATGCCGCCCTCCTCCGAATGCACATCTATTTCCATCTCCTCCAACTCCGGCCATGCGATTGCATTCACCATCATAAAGCCGGTGGAATAGAGGCCGTTGGAGTCCATGACAGTCAAATCCCGGTAGCCCGTCTCCTGGTACATAACGGCCAGCACAACCTCAAAAGGAACATCATATTCTTGGCAAAGCTCCCAGGTGTGTTGCTGCAAGTCTATCGGCAGTGGAATGTCCATAGGCGTAAAGGTAGGTGCTGGGGGCTCCACGGGCTCCGGTACGGTCATTTGTACGGGTTCGGGGTGCTGGACTACATCTTGGGTTGCTATGGCCTTGTGGGCCTCCTGAGCGTCTTCCTTGAGTGCGGTTATCTGTACGGCCTGCGATGCAGCGCAGATTACCATAAGGGCAAGGCAGGCCATGATTATTATGTAGAATCGTCGTGAGTCCATTGGTATCACGTCCTTTATGTATTGTCGGAAATTTTGATTGCTTCTTGTTTCTTCTGCATCCTCAGAAAATAAGGATTCGGGATGAAGTTTTTGCATTGGCAGAGTCTTTCAAAGACTTTGCGTTGAGATTGCGTCAATTTACTCATGCCCCCTTTACCATCTCCACTATCAGCGAAATAAGTTGATCCGCTCCCATGTCCTCGCCGCTATCCCAGCGATCAAACCGCTTGCGATGTATTCGATATTGCCAGCCTCCGGTTTCTCCATTATGGAATACCTCGGCATATGGATATAATTTTTGCGTACGATCCCTATAATAATCTCGGCGCAATTCTTCCGTCATTTTCTCAACACTTAATCCCTTCCGCTTGGCAAGCTCGGCAGGAAGCATATATTCATCTGGTAACGCATTCCGGGCCATATTGCACCTCCTCCTTGTGTTGGAGCCGTACCCATGCTATAATAGCGATGGGCGCAGCAGTGGTGTTGTTGCGTCCGTATAGGGTTTCCCGTGGCTGGTCAAGCAGCGGGATTCCCTTTATTTATTGCGATAAACCGATTGCTAGACAAAAGAGTATTTCAATGTAAATCAAGCCCATCAGTAATATTGGAATTATGTGTTTCATGGCTCACCTCATTGTGGTTAATGTCGATTTTTGGTATAATCTCCCTATGAGGGGAGGTGAAATAATGGATTTTGATAAAATCAAGGAATCTGTTTTAGCCCTAATTTCACAGAGCCATAAAATCGATAATGAAAAATTTAGTGACCCGCAATTAAAGATGCTAGACTTTTGCAGAAAACAAGCATTAGAAGTTACAATTGCTTGCCTGCGTCAATATCATGAACAGGCTGAGCAAGATGACAATCGCCCATAGGCTCAAATATCTTTGCGTAATATTCATCAATCTGTTCCTGCGTCAAGTTTACATCCTGCCGCTCTTGTACCGCTAATACAAGGGCGGCGATCTCTTTGGGTTCTGCTTCGATAATGATTTTCATATGTACTTCCTCCCGCCGCCTGGGCGGCCTTAATTTAATCCTTTTCTATTGGCTCGTCATCATCTGCCTTGCGCGGGAATGATGACTCAATCCATTTTTTAGTAATCGGAGTACCGCGAAGCTCAACGTATGCATGAACCCCAGGACCCACGAATCGTCTGCCAGCAAGTCTAATCATTTCATTTATTTTGAAGAATGCCATTCTCGCACTTGTCGCATATACCCAAAACTTAAACTGATCAGTTTCGTATCGTGGATCATGATCCCTACCCATCAGCCCAATGGAATATAGACATTCGCCATCTGGACTATCAAATTTCGCATCAATAAGCCAATCAACACTTACGTCTAGACATTTTGACAGTTTTTCCAGAACAGCAAGATTCACTTTTGTTTCTGCGTATTCGTACCGCTCTATTCTGGACTCCGGACACCCGATCTTCTTTGAGAGTTCGGCGCAAGTCATGCCTGATGCTTTTCTGGCCTTTGCTATATTCAAGCCAATATCTTCCCATAGTTTGTAGGCCATAACTTCGGCTCCAGTATTCGTGATCTCTCTCCATGAAATTGACACTAATAAATCCTCCTTGTAATTGCACAAGGAACGTGATATAATTTAGTCAGGCTCCTTGTGAGTGTTTATATATCCTCTACTTTGCTTTGGTCGGCGTGGGTAGAGGGTATTTCTTTTGTGGTTGCATATGTATTTCCTGGTTGGCCTGTGTGTCGTTATCTGTTGCCACACTTGTCGAATTTTTGCTAGGTAAAACATTTGGATAACATAACTCCCAAGAAAAAAGCCCCGACGATTAAAAGCCCAACAAACTGACCTGTAACAAAATGCTTCATGCCTTACCTCCTAGCTGGCCTGTTCTTTTCGTTTTTCTTCCAAGCCAATTCTGATAAGCTGCTGAATCATTTTGGATTGTGGAGAATTGTAAAACTCACTTTTTTTCAATTCATCCAGACCCTTTTCAATATCATCCGGCAAGGAAATAGTGAGCCTCTTTTGACTGGTTGCCATATATTTTTACCTCCATTTCGGATTAGTGAGTCTCTTTTCTGTATTATAGCAGGTGAAGTGGTTCACTGTCAAGGGGATTTCTGAACAAATTTTAAAAAGTGTATGATTTTCAATATTCATACTTGACAAAGTGAACCAGTGGTGTAATAATATGAATACAGGAGGTGCAAAATAATGGCTACTGATAAACCAAGATACAACATTACGGTTGATGAGGATTTGTTGGCTGAAATCGAAAAATATAGATACGATAACCGAATAGCAACAAGATCTGGCGCGACGGTTGAATTGCTAAGAAGGGGAATGGAAGCTCTATTTGAGCAAATAGCTGATGAAAAAGCACAAAAAAATAAAGCTCCTACCGAAGAGTCTGCGGCAGAAGCTTTATATGAGATTCTTTATTATTATTTAGGACGGCCCCCTACATCAGAGGAATATAAGGCATTTCAATCCGTAGTACCGATTGTGTGTAAGGGCGTCTTGGGAGCAGAATAGGACTTTATCATTCTAATTGTAATTATTGATTCCTTCCAAGTTTCTGCGTCAATATCAAATCGCTTGCCCTTGTGTATCTTCGCGTTTTCCCCGCACAGTACCAAAGCCTCCGCAGGGGCCGATTCATGAGCAATTACTTCTGTCTTTAAGTAGTCCATATTGTCCACTTCTCCTTCCAACGTTTGAACAAGCGCGCTTGTTGCCCAACATTGGGTTGATAAAATTATAACACAATTTACATATGTTTTCCATAGAAAACTACTAAATCCAACACTTTATCATAGACATTCGGCATATCATGATTTTCGCATACCTTCTCTATTTTCATTTTTTGTCGTTATTTCAAGTGTACGGCGCACACCTGGACCTATAGGTTGAAAGCATTATACCATTTTTTGGAAATTCTTGCTATAGTAAATTATAAAACCTATGTTTTATACCAGACATGCGGGAAATGAGTAATAATATTGTGCTGTGTGTGCATAGTATAGCACAAGTAGAATATTTGTTCAATATACAGAATGGACAAATTGCAAGTAGGATTTGCGTGTTCTTTTTATGTGGCAATTGCATTTTTTGGAGAAGTTGAAAATCAATAAATCCTGTTGGGGACAGGGATAACAGAAAGGAAATGACAATGGAAGAAAGAAATGTTGAATTGTTGCCAGCATCTCCATTTGCGAAATATCAAGGAAGTCTAAGGTTGGGGAGCAATGATGTTGATTGCTATGTTTCTGATGCAGGCCATAGGCTTATAAGCCTACGCGCAACAATGAAGGCCATTGCAAATGTTGAGGCGGGAAACCTGGGCGAATATATAGGGGTAAGCGCACTCAAACCCTTTATTGATAAGGATTTAGTCCTGGGCGAACTTATTGAATTGACTATACCGGGGACACAGTTAAAAGCAAGATGCCTTGAGTCAAGAAAGTTTCTTGATGTGTGCCGCGCCTATGTAAATGCACTGAGCTCGGGAGCGTTAACCACGGACAGGCAAAAGGAAATAGCAATACAATGTAGCATTCTGCTTAGTGCTTGCGCTGACATAGGGTTGGAAGCTCTTATTGATGAAGCGACAGGGTATCAATATGAACGCAAGGAAGATGAACTGCAATTAAAGTTGCGCTTATATATTGCGGAGGAATTAAGGGAATGGGAAAAAACTTTTCCAGACGAATTGTGGGAAGAATTTGGGCGATTAACAAATTGGAGTGCACCGCTTTCTTCACGGCCTAAATGGTGGGGAAAGCTGGTTATAGAGTTGATATATGATACCCTGGACCCAGATATAGCTACATATTTAAGGGAAAGCAAACCGCCGACAGGTATACATTGGCACAGGCAATTAACTGAGCATAAAGGCGTTAGAGCATTAGTATCAAGATGTTATGAAATCATTGGAATGGCAAAATCATGTAATTCTATAAGTGAGCTTAGGGAAAAAGTGAATCATTATTATAAAGGCTACGGCTTGCAATTGAAGTTGCCAACGGACAAAGAATAAAAAATCCTACTGAAGCGGGGAGGTGTGAGCATGGGACGCAAGGCAAATGGAGAAGGAACCATCACAAAGCTGCCCAGCGGCAAATACCGGCTGCGCACTGTGGACCAGATCGACGGCGTAACCGTCCGCAAGTCTTTTACCGCATCGTCGCCCACGGCCTGTAGGAAGGCCCACAAGGAATGGCTTGCCTCCGATAATAAGGTGCCCATAGAGCGCGTGAAGACGGTAGGGGAGTGGGCCGCACATTGGCTGGAAGTGTATCTAAAGCCGAACGTATCATACAGCACCCATAAAGATTACGGCATGTATGTGAATAATCACATTATCCCGGCCATCGGCAAACTCAAGCTGGCCGAAGTGAAGCCGGCCCATATCGCCAAACTATATGCAAATGCCCGGAATCGCTATGGAAAAGAGCTGTCTCGGCAAGCAAAAGGAAATATCATGATTTGTCTGAATGGGATTTTCAATACAGCGATAGACAACTATTTATGCCACAAGAACCCCGCCACCAACATTCAGTTACCGGAT
>Ga0153938_1001098_pt1 | contig 10864 bp, 9 predicted proteins | sample TSNY022MetaG_FD_104740 | JGI IMG/M metagenome (GOLD analysis project Ga0153938, IMG submission 104740) | Attine ant fungus gardens microbial communities from New Jersey, USA - TSNJ022 MetaG | ecosystem: Host-associated > Fungi > Mycelium > Unclassified | place: USA:New Jersey: Brendan T. Byrne... | reverse complement strand
TGTTGCTGATTATTACAAAACAAAGGGCCTTTGGCAGGGTGTTGACGCCACTCAGTCACCTAGTCTTGTTTGGGACAGTCTTTCGAACATCTACAGTGGCAGAAAGTAGATACCCTTCCTTGGACGTTTTCTGGAAATTAGAGAACTTTGTTGAATGTAGAAATTGTTGGTCCCTGTTTGTAGTTGCAAGATTCCAAGGCGATGAACTGTGCAGACCTTGTGGTTAGTGATTGATGACGATAAGCTGTTGTTTGTGAAGAAGGGTAAGCATGCCAGAATTGGTTGGTTGTTGTGTGTAATTTTGTACATTGGTTTTCATAGGTGGTAGACCGCGGTTTACTAAAATGTCTCTGGTTTTTGTAGATCAAAAACAAAGAGTGGAATTCAAATAAGAATTATGTTTTTTGCCAAGTATGCTATAGAACAACAACACCCTTCCCTTCTCAAGTTCAGTTTGTTTTTTTGTCCAATTGGTGTGTGTGTGGGGGGTACTCTTCCTGTATGTGCTCCATTGACCCCAATGTTGTTTTTCAGGAATGTGAATTGTATTTCAAGTAGGATGATAATACGATCTTGAAAAGCCCTTTGTTGTAAGGAGGCTGGAAGAACAACCGTGTCAGTCGATGGTTCTTGTTGTGAATCTTCTCTCTGAATTTTCCATCAGTTTCAGATCCTCATGGCTCAGGTGAGTACCAATGTTATGATTTCTGCTTAAATCACGACTAGACTTGGTCTCAAATACATTGATACACTTGCTGCTGTCCGAAAATGTTGAATATCAAACGCTATACTAAAATCAGTTGATTTATTTCATATCTTGATGTTGAAGGTAAATTGGGCGTTTCACTTTATTGTCTTCAGCTAGAGATCAATAGTAGTTTATAGACGAGACTCGTTGTGCGATTCATAACTCAACAGAAAATCATTTGTGGAGACTAAGATGTCAACTAGATAATGATTGGTATAGTTTTACGTCTCATTTTGTATCTACTGTTTTGTTTTATTACCTGATCAAGCACGGTTCCCCATCTATGAGTTGGGGGATGGGACTATTGCAGCCTCTTCATGTCACATACAAAATAGAGTCTCTGAAGATGGGATTAAAATAGATTCGAAGTCAGATTGGCTAACAATTAGCTTGCCTGATTTTCAGAAGTTGAAGGGCGATCGATCCCCACGATTATTATCTTTTCTGACAGAAGGAGTGAAAACAAGGCTGTGTTACAGTCTACTCTGCGCTTGTTCCCGTTTTCTTCTGAATTCCCTTTGTGTCCTCTAATCAATTCGTCATCTTCCACGTGGTCCTTTTCTGTAAAGAATTGAAATGTCACCCGATCTCCACCGAGAAGCTTTGACACCAGCCATACGTCCATCCAACTGACTCATGAAATATTTCTACCAGTATCTTGATGCGTACTGTGCGGATCCACAAACAAGAATCAATAATTGATCAAATCCTGGTGAATTCCTCTGACAGTAGCCGTCCGTTGGATATCCAGACTACGAGATACATTCTTCAATGCAGGGCTTCAGCGACTCGGAAAGGTTGATGGAGCACCTTCTATTCCTGGTAATATCAATGTTGCCTGGGAACCATATGAAGCTGGGATTCCCGTGCATCAATTCCGTGGGCCTTACCCGTTGTCCCTGATTGAATTTTCCCCACTTCAAGCCCCAAGGATGGTTGTTAGGACTTGCCCGGATGATCTCTAGGGTTAGTCCTAATCAGAGGTGCCATGTCCTGAGGGGAAAGCCAATCTATCCCATTCACGATCCAAGGCACACGATCGCCGGTGTCGTTTCCTGTCGATGCCCAAACGATATCGTGCTCAGACTCCATCCCCCTGAATGAGTCGTCATCGGAGCCTAAATCCTTTCACATGTACTTCCTCTTTTTTTTCTCCGAGTCGGAGAATCAATTTAGCAAGTATGGATCAATACTTTCATGACAAGTGCACAATGCACAATGCACAACCATGGCTCTTCAGCTCTCCCACAAGCATTTCCGCAGGCTTGCCTCCCAAATTACACGCTTAAATCCTTATCTGGTGAGATATCAATTTAACAGCCTTCATGTATCCAGAACACTGTTACGAAGTGCCCTTCGTCAGGTAGTACCACTCTGGCTGTGTAATATCCATACAAATGAAACCCAGGGCGGAATGTATTCTGGCCTGTATTTGACCATGACGCCAGAGGATACACGACATAGACTCCGGCGATCCCTTGACAATGTTTCTGCAATCATTGATGATTAGCGTTTGAAGTTCTTTCACAGATGACCAGGTAAGACAAATTCTGTTCTGTAGGATCACTGGCCGGGAGCATTGAGAAATGGGCCCTATGACAAAAATCTGGCTCATGGAACGACATCTTGATGATATCGATTATCGGGTACTTTCTATTCATTAGAACCATAAGCAACATCTGTCCAGCCTGATGTACTGCTCGAATTCGTTTAGGGACTGAATAGCCCATCGTCCTCTATCTGTTGCGTGTATATGTCCCACGGAATTCTGAATTATGGAACCGCACATTGAGCCGAGGAGTTGAAATGATACTGTAGACCATTGGTCTCCTTCACTATGGCTTGAACAATTTTTCCTGTGGTCTCTGGCTAGTTCGGGGCTTACTTATCCGGATCTGATCGGCGCTATTGGTTTGACAACTTGAGTGTGCTCTCATGGATAGATAGAACTGTACATCGAACTACATCTCTTTTTTGTGTTGCAAGGTGGCACACACTACATATTGAACCTTATCCAGTCTGATTCCTTCCTGGTGAAGATCGGGCTGAGGATCTGATCCGATAGCACTTGAATCAATCCACGACTCCCTGGAGATACCACTGAACTCGGTCCCTCCCCTCCCCCGCATATACACTGTTATTGGAAGGCTCGCCTCATGAAATTTCATCACTCAAAGCGACAAATCGACACCAGCGTGTTGAACTGGGTGGGTACTCCCTCTGATTCTTGTACATCAATGGGTGATGCGTGACTTGATTAAGGTTTATATTTTCGGCACACTAATGTTCAATGTTACAAGATACAGCAAACCGACATGCCCCGAGATACAATTCAGCGGGATGATTCACTGTTAAAAGATATACCAACTTCTCCCGTCCTGGTACATTGGCAGTGATGTACCGGAGCGTTCAACTCCGGCATTGACGGAAATAGGACGACCTTGACTACGTGGAACAGTCTCATATCTGATTGTTACCAATAACCAAGCTGGGTGAAACAGACGGGTCACGTAAGCATATAGGCCAACGGAATGCAGAAGACACGGGTAGAACGGTTAAGAAGCGAGATCATCACCTGATAAGAGCAGAATGCAGACGGCCAACAAGGCCGAATGTGATTGGAGCGAGAGTAAGTAATGCTCAGTACTAGTGTATGGTGGAGGCAAGAACGTGCTCGTTTACGTTACGTTGAATCTGTCGTTGTCTGACGGGGGGACACTCAGATGGAGCATTCCAGAAATAGAATGTCTGCCGATTTTGTTTTGAGCATCCGACATATCGGGATCCGGGTCGACCTCATAAATAGATACTGGGGCTTTGATCGAGGTCTTTGGATCTGTTTCCCTCGCATATCCCCAGTCCAAGGTTCTTCGTCTGCTATTTTATAAGGTGACAAATTAGTCGTCTTGACGCGCCTTCTACTGATACTTTTGTTCAACTAGGATATACTGTGTGTTGTGGAGCTTACGCCAGGATCACCTATCGTTGCTGAAACATATCACAACTTTTTCGTGGGTGTCCACTGTCTTGTATCCTATAGTATTTTCTCAGAGTGTTCACATCTCGGAATGCCTGTCTTCAGCTCGCGCTCAACATTGCATTTAGTGTTCCTTTTTTCCAAACCACGGAGTTCGTTCGCTGATTACTCGAGTAAGTCAACTTCTCACTTCTGACTTCAAAATACAAAGTAGATTCTCCTAGGATCCTCATGATTTCTACTATTACTGTCGAGTATCCTCGAGAAGTATTTCATCCATCGGATCCCCAGAGCTCGCGAAATCCAAACAGGGCTGGGGTTCCTTTATCAATTATTCCTCGACGAGCCGCGCGAAAGCAGACCCTGCCAGTCCCCCAGTCTTCGCGGAAACGACCCGTCATCTCTTTACTATCTGATCGTCAGGGCTGTACCTCCGTCGATTCTGACTTCAGTTCAAACTCTTACGACGGTTCTTTGTCAAATTCCCGATCTTGTAGAAAGCATTTTGAAGAGGTTCGCATCAATACAACAAGCCCGTCCAAGCCGATCTCCGTCCCATGCCTCCGTCGTCATGCACAAAGAGCATTTGATGATCAATCAGAATATGCTTCGACAATTGCAGCACCACGACCACTTGTTTATATCCCAGGAATGCTTCAATCTAGTGTTGAAACTATGCGTTCTCATATGCTGTCCAATTCCCGGCACAACCCTCGGTCGATGTTCGGAAACGGATCAAAGTCTGCTCCTCCGCAGGGTAGTGGTCCTGACCAAGAGTCTCAATTCATTCGAAAGAAGCGTCCTCAACCCATTAAATCTTCGCTGAAGTCTTCTCGATGTACCAGGGGTAACTTGTCTGTCGTCACCATGGGATCCTCGAGCAAGAGTGAGCCACCGACACCCAAGGTCGTTCACTTCGACCCTCAATTGGAACATGTAAAGCTCTTCTTGGCAGAGCAAAAACCTTTGGCTGTATCGCGAGACGGGAGTCCCACAGAGGATACGAGTGGGACCGATAGTGATTTCCCTTCGTTCATCTACGGAGATGGCAATGATTTACGAAAAAGATTTGTGATGCAACATATCAACCCGATTTCCAGACCAAATGCCAGTCTTAATGTTGCACTTGAGGATTTTTATCTCAACCCTGATGGGACGACTGTCCTGGGAAAAGTTCGAGTCCGTAATATTGCCTTCGTCAAGATCGTTGTAGTCAGGTTCACTTTCGACGCCTGGCAAACGATCAGCGAGGTCGCTGCACATTACGTGGAGTCTCTTGATCAACATTATGATCGCTTTTCGTTCAGCATCCGTCTCAATGATCTATTACCGAGGATAGAGGGGAAAACTCTGGTGATGGCAATACGGTACAATGTTGCGGACCAGGAATTTTGGGACAATAATTATCACCAGAATTATGCTGCAACTTTTACGAGGGCAAAGGCCTCTCATGAAACCAAAAGGTCTGATAGTGACATGGAGAACCTAAGAAGCAGGTTGGAACGAGTCGCTCTGCACGGCAAGGAGGATACTGTCAATTCTGTTGATACACAAAAGTCCTCAATGCGGCAACTAAACGAGACGCCTCCTTCCCTGAACTCCACTTTCGCATTGTCGTCCAGATATGACCTCGCAACGTCCCTACAAAACAATGTTCGAAAACATGCCGACGACTCTTCCTCTCGCCAAGATACTCGATCATTGTCTCCTCCGAAACGTTTGACCGCATTGTCCATACCCTTGTCCTTGTCTGATGGACGGCTTGTAACTCCGAGAAATTTGGATAAGGAACATCCAATGGGGATGCAGAGCCTTCCAGACAAGCCGGACAATATTAGCTCCTTTGATAGAGGAAGAAACCATCGACGTGGATTTTCGGCAGATGGAACGTTGATAGGACTAACTAGTGCTGTGAGGAAAACATCACCAGGAACTCCAATATCAAAACAATCTTATCTGCCTATGACTTCAACTTCACCATCCCTTGGAGACTTAAGCGGTGACAGCGAGCTATCATCTACTACAAGCTTATCTACTCCGACCTCCTCACGTTCTCCTACTCCGTCACCGACTATCTCTTTCAAGAAATCAGTTTTGCCTCCCTTCTTCGATGAATTTTACCCTGGTACCAATCACGATATGTCGCATCCTACGCAATTAGTCAGCCCTAGGAATCAATACACACATTTCTTGAGCAAGTGAGTTGATTCATGTATCGACTCGGATACCGTTTGTGACCCGTATAACCTCAGGTTCTGTTTCTTTACTGGTTCTTCACCCGATAACGGAGAAGGGAGACCGAGTACAGAAGACATTCATCAGGGAAGCTCTTCGCGCTTCCAAGATCAAGTCCAAACAACCTCGCACGAGTCAATGTTATCCAACCCTAGTCTGGATGATTTTGTAACAGGATGTACGGATTCTGGCGCATCCACGCCAACGATGTTGAACGCAAGATGGGGATCGAGGACTGCTACGCCCGTGCCTCGTTAGGATCATGTTGAACGGTTGCTTATTACGTTCATTTTTCTGTCACTTAAAGTTCATGTTTGAGTCCACCAGAGATCTACCACAGTGCTCTTTCGAGACTAGTTTGCTAGTTTCGTTGTGGTCGTTACTCATTCTTTTGCTCTAGTAATTATGATGATGTATCATTAGGCTCCTCTCCGACTCTGATTTCAGATATTATTATTTCTCTCTGTCCCTTTCATGTATCGCATAGTATGATAATAGGTCTTTAATAATGAAGTCATGACCTTGTGACAATTTCTGAATCGTTATCCGGCGACGGGTCTGTCCCTCTACCGCCTTGGAAAAGTTGCCTGCATCAGTGTCTTCAGGTCTCTATATTTTTGTGACATTGCTGTCCAGATGAGCTGGAAACCAGATCGAGAGACCAATTCCTTCTCTATTTGAAGTCAAAACGTTGAGGCTCGGATGAAAATCAGACAAATATTTGATGGTTTTTTGATGACTTTCCCATCAGACCACAGCCGAAATTAGGTATCAAGTTTGGCTTATTGCACGAAAGTGGTACTGATTTTGGTGTAAGCTCAGTGTATGATATACTTTCTCCCATCTGATGGCTATCAACAAGTCGAGCTAATTCTTTCTGCTGCTTCATCATAAAGGCCTGCACGCATTACAGCCATTCTGCATTTGTTTTCAATGTCATCCCATTCTCGTTCAATTGAGCATCGCTTTAGTGCTGAGACTTGTAGGATCCGACCATCTTCGCATTTGAGAGAGATGTACATCGTTCATCAGTACCTACCGCGTCGCGAACCCCATCGCCCAGAACGACCGTATGCACTAATTCCACTGCCTCGACTCCAATCCCCATCCCTATCTCTACTGTCTCTTGAATCTCTCTCTCTTCCATCTCGGCCATTCACCGGAATATCTCGACCAAATTCATCCTGCATGTTTCCGCCTCCATACGTGTCTTGATCACGATAATTCTGTGGTTGCGAAGGGGCAGAACGACCGAGCTGGTCCGAGGCAGTACCAAATCCGGGAATGATATCATCTCCACCTCCATCGTGGTTCCTACCACCTCCAAGATTATTGTAGTCGCTCTCTGTCCCTGGCCCTGGGTCGGAGGGTTGACGGTACTGGTTATCATCTTCATCTCTTCCTCCCCAACTTCGGCCGTAGTTTCCGCGACTTGCACCACCATACGAACTTGTACCTCCCCCACCAGCGATGAAGCTTGATTGGGCTGAAGACGAAGCAGCACCGAATCCTGGGACAAACACATCATCGTCATCATCTTGGCCACTCAGATCTATCACGTCGGACGGCTTTTCTACTGATAGAGCTTCTCCTGGTCGTTCACGAGACCAAAAACGTGTTGTATGATCATTCGAGCCTGTGACAAGGAGGTGACCAAGGGGATGGTAAGCGAGAGACCAGACATTGGAATCATGTGCTTGTGAAAGGTTTGCTCGAGGTGAGGATGCGGCGATGGCGAGAGAAGTGAGGGAAGATGATGGAAGAGTAGAAGGTGAGGTAGTGTCAAGGGATGTCGGTGGTGTAGGGGTGGAAAGGTCCCAGTGGAGGATAGAACCTTCAGAACCTCCTGAGACAAGAATTGGATGGACTGGATGCCATGCAACAGCTGTAAAAATAGTTTTCGCGGATTATGAGAGGAGGGGAGATAAGAAGGTAGGTTCAAATAACATACAGCAGACTTCTTTTTTATGTCCCTTCAGAACGCGAAATTCTTTCATTGCGCGGATGTCAAAAACACGGACGCTTTGATCTCGCGATGCACTGGCCACAAGGCTGCCATTTGGGGACCATGAAAGAGCTTGAATCGTATTTTTGTGAGGATGTCTGGTACAAACGATTAGGTCGACATCAGAAGTCGATGCCATGGGAGGTGACTGACAGTGTTGAGAGACAAGTCCCTGTTCTGGGATCCCAGAACTTGATGAGGTTATCCTTTGATCCGGAAACAATTAGACCTTTTGTGGGATGCCATTGTGCGCATTTCACGTCCCAACCATGACCTGAAAAACTTACTTTGATAAGAGAAAGCAGAGTTTTGAAGGGATAACGCACCTGTGAGGACACTTTCCACACGACTTTCGGCGAATGACCAGATACGAATACTCGAGTCATCGCTCGCGGTTGCAAATCTCTGATCGTCTGGACTGAAGCTTATGTCCCGGATAGCTTCACGAGAATTTGAACCCTGCCACGCAGTCAAGTTGTTCATATTGGGCTCAAAGTATTTTATGATACCGCTCTTGTCCGCGGACGCGAGATAAGAGCCAGAATGATTGAATGTCATGGCACATATTGCAGTATCGTGTGCTTGGAGGATGGTTTCGAAGTTGAAAGTAAGGCCATTCCAGAGAGTGAATTCACCACTCGTCGAGCCTGTGAGGACACGACGGCCTTCAGGTGTCCACTACAAGTACGTTCAGGTTCAACTTGATTGGTATGAAAACAGATTGGACTGACCGAAACGACATTGACGGGGTATCGGATTTTATTTGTTGAAGTATGAATAAATTTGGTGCACAATGATGTCGAGCAATTGTCTGGATAAGCTTTCGGTGGTAGCAGCTGCAAGATGTTGTTTGAGTTCCTCTTATACTGTTTCTAATGAATACGCACATCAATGACATAGGGTATTGCTGGTCGGAGGGAAGGAACGTAATTTGGATTTGGCCGAAGCCGCTTGAGCTATTGATTTAGATGTTAATTTCAAAAGTGCAAAACTGCATGTGAAGAGCACAAACAAGAGCCCATCTTCCCATTCCCCCATTGTAATCAACAGTCCGGCGAGGACGTGTTTTCTTTATGAGTTTTCCGTCGATCATAAGCCTGGCATTGGCCAGAGTCTCTTCTTGGAGCTTGGACTCATCCAGAGGGGGTGGCTGAGGATCACATAGGTAGCGGCTAGGTTTCCATTCTAATTGAGGCGCATTCCGGAGCTGAAAATTGGACCTCTGTGAGAGTAGGAGAGGTAGATTACTTGCCATGGACTAGACAGGAGTCTGTGAGTGGTAGCTAGGGTCTGCTTGCCCGTGTTATTTTCGGAAGCCATTTACGGTAAGTACGGACAAACAGCTTCCTTGCTGCTTCCATACCCAACTAATGTCAGACGATTATCCTAGTCTGTTCCGTGAGTGTTGCCTTTCTGTAGATGTTATTCCAATGGCTGATTTGAATTCTAAAGGATCGGAGCAGATGAGCTTGGTGCAGCTTTTTGTTCCTACAGAAGTTGCGCACGACACCGTCGCCGAGTTAGGCGAACTTGGCAACGTACAGTTTAAAGATGTGGGTGTACTGCTCTTAGTCTCTACTCTCAAAGCTCATCTCATTCTTCAGTTGAATCCAAATGTCAATCCTTTCCAACGCTCCTTCGTTGGCGAGATCCGCCGCATCGATGAAATGGCACGGCGTGTCCGCTTCTTTTCTGGCCAGATAGAGAAGGAGAAAGACGTAATTTCTATTCGTCCTCTCTACGACTCGGTCCCCTGCATCACTGTTGGTCCCCGTGCTGCACAAACCATGGACGACTTGGGCACCACACTTGTTGAACACGAGACGAAGCTTACTCGTATGAACGAGAATTACAACTCGTTGACCGAAAGTCTAAGGCAGTTGACTGAAGCTCGGCACGTCTTAAGGGAGACCGCGGTGTTTTTTGACAGAGTGAGTGTTACATCATTACCATGGGCCGTGCTTATCAGTGGGTTAGGCTCAAGGTCAATCCCCTGACATTAGACCTTCATTCGACGACAGTGCTGCACCCTTGCTGCAGCATGACGACCAAGAGAGTCAATATACCCCAGGTGACTCCCAATTTGATCTTGAGTTGGTATTCAATTCTTGTGGTTGCTCTCTCTAATCACTCGCAACTTAGGTTTGTCGCAGGAACTATTGATCGTACTCGTATTGCTACCTTCGAACGAGTTCTTTGGCGTGTCTTGCGCGGCAACCTTTACATGAATCAGACCGACATCACTGAACCTTTCGTTGACCCAGCAAGTGGAGTCGAGACTTGGAAGAACGTCTTCATCATTTTCGCACATGGAGACGTCCTTCTTTCCAAGATTCGCAAGATTGCTGAATCCATGGGCGCTACCCTGTACCCAATTGATGCTAACGCGGATAAACGTGCAGATGCGCTTCGCGAAGTTACTGCTCGTATCGAGGATCTCCAAATGGTTCTTTTCAACACTGGTCTGACTAGGCGCGGAGAACTGGTCAAAATTGGGGAAAACCTCCGCACCTGGCAGGATGTTGTGAAGAAAGAGAAGCTCATCTATGAAACTCTCAATCTTTTCAATTACGACGTAAGGAGGAAGACCCTCATTGCGGAAGGATGGGTGCCAACGCGGGACATTACAAGAATCCAGCTGGCCCTCCGACATGCTACTGTTAGTGTTACTCTTCATACCCTTGTAAAATGTTATTTAACCATCAATCCTGAAGGAGGAGTCAGGAACTAGCGTTCCCCCGATTCTTCATGAACTCAGGACTCACAAAACTCCACCTACGTTCATGAGAACCAACAAGTTTACAGAAGCTTTTCAAACCATTATGGATAGTTATGGTGTTGCCAAGTATCAAGAAGTCAACCCTGGATTGTTTGCAGTTGTCACCTTTCCTTTCCTTTT
>Ga0153938_1001094_pt1 | contig 10888 bp, 7 predicted proteins | sample TSNY022MetaG_FD_104740 | JGI IMG/M metagenome (GOLD analysis project Ga0153938, IMG submission 104740) | Attine ant fungus gardens microbial communities from New Jersey, USA - TSNJ022 MetaG | ecosystem: Host-associated > Fungi > Mycelium > Unclassified | place: USA:New Jersey: Brendan T. Byrne... | reverse complement strand
CGGCCACCGCCTGATTAGAGCCCTTTCCCCCGGGTCCCATCTTGAAGAAGTTCCCCTTTACCGTTTCCCCTGCCCCGGGAAGCCGACTGGTGCGGCCACATAGGTCCGTCACAAAGCTGCCAAATACAAGAACTTTTTTCTCCATCATTACCTCCCTTGTTATTCCATGCTTTAAGGAGTCTCATCTGCCACAGTTGTATCCCCCATCGGCCGGTTTACACGAGTCGAATCCCTTCGCCGTTTCCGTAAAGGATTTCAACCTCACGCTTAAGCTCACCGCTTGCGGAATCCTTTTTCTGTCTGTAAAGCCCCCAACATTTGGCGGTGCTGAAAAAACAGGTAAAATCTTCTTCCGAAATCCTGGGAGCAAAAGAAATTTCTCCTTTTGTCAGATCAAAGCCAAACCCGGAAGCAGCCAGCAGGAGCCCCCAACTGGCCATAGCCCGCACATAGTGGTTACCGCACTCAACCTCGTTCCAGGGATTGCGTTTTATTCCATCATAACGGCCGCGCACTGCTTCCACTATTTCCAGCGCCTTATCGAAATATCCCTCATAAATCAAATGGGTTGACACTTGATATTCGACACCAGTCCAAACCTCGTCACTGTAGATAAACGGAATGACCGGCTTTTCCCTGTCAGGCCATGTGCAGTTGAGCAAACCACCATCATTGTTAAGCGCAAACACCCGCTGAACATTTATATGTTCGCTCATATCAGAGCGGAAATTATGTCGATACACAGCTTCCAGTGCTTTTTTGATATGCTTTTCCGGCAATATGTATCCAAGCCCGGCCACATGCGCCAGTTCTTGCCCCAACACCTGATCGGAAAGGCAGCCCTCGCGGTACTGATAATGATGCTTTCCGCCGTCTTCCATCTTCTGGATATAATACTCTCCGTTAAAGAGAAGTTCATCCATTCGCTTTGAACCCTCCACACGAGCAGTTTTGTAGCGAATTACCCGCTCATCATCTCCAAGGTAGGCCGCCATTTCCTCACCTGCTTTGAGAGCTGCATAGAATATGGAGTTGATCATGGAGGTTATGCCGTAGAACTCGATATCATAGGTGTTGTGCTGTTCCGCTTCAAATACGAAGTCCCCGTCCTGATCCCATTTTGTAAAAGCATAATCCAACGCACGAACCGCACCACTCCACATTTCCCGCAAAAAGCCATCATCACCGGAAAGCTTCCAATCACGATACAACTGGATAATGGTTCCCATCTGCCCATCGGACGCAGGTGGTATTTTTAAAAAGCGCGGATAGCCAAATATGCTGTTCGAGCGGTAAGCCATCTCGCCATCCTCTCCTGTTTCCAAAAGGAAGTTCACACGCCTCATATCCCTTTCCAGTTCGGGAAACAAAAATGCCAACGTCTGCTGATAGTTCCAGACATGGCTGCAATTCCCCTCGCAGGATCCGGTCTTGTCAAAGGTGCCTTCCCAGCCAAGGAACGTACCGTCCTCAATGCGAAAACAGGTGGTACTGCGTAAAACGGTGATGTTGGCCGCCATCGCGTCAAGCATCACCGCAGGCAAACTGGTTTGATAGAAAGCCTTTCTGAAAGCGTCGGTGTTTTTTTCAAGCCCGGACAAATTCTTGCGCAGATACTGAAGCACATCCCAGGCATCTGAATATTGTGTGGCATAGTAATTTCTTACTACCCGCCCGTCATCCGGATCGCAGAAGATATGACCCGGCCACCGGGCAGGGCGGTTGGGAAAATGCCAGGTCAGGATAAATTCAATTTCCCGCACTTCCTTGGGTTCTAATATAAAATCTGCACAAAGGGAACCGATGCGCAATCTTGCCCCGTCATAATGGGGGTTTTTAGCACAAGCATATTCAAGAGCAGGGACGTCCAGCTTTCCGTCTGTAACGAAATCGTACCAGAATTCATGCGCGCCGTTCCAATTGGGACTGACAGCCCAGCAAGGTTTGGCTGTTATGTTTGCGGCGCCGGTCATACAAAACGCCATACTGCCGCCGCTCAAATGGTCGGCAGGCAAGCTGGGATTGGACATGAAAATACCTTTGTTATCCCCTTCTTCGCGATATTGGTTTTCCGGTTTTCCTTCTGTCACTACCGTGTTGAATAAGCCGTCCCCCTTATATCCTACTGCATTGCACAATGATCCGGCTAATGACACATACAGCTTCGTGCCTGCAGTGTTTATCACCTTGTATCGGATCACCGCAGCCGGAATGCCAGAATTGTCGGCATCCAGTGGTATAAACGGCGAAAATGCGGTCATGTCCACATCCACAGGCAGATTGCAGTCGCGCAGCTCCACCACGGCCCGGCTGATTTCGCCTGCGAGTCGTGCATGCTCAAAACGGGGGATACCCGCGCTTTCGTCCGAGACATAGCCCTGGCTGCTTTCATACGGCGGATGAAACCGAGATTCCAATATGCGCACCTGTGCATCGCCGCCCTCCTGCTGAGTACGCAGAGAGAAAAAGGTATAGGCCAGCTTCGTACCTGCATTAGGACTGTTGAAAAGCTCCCAGTCGCACAATTGCCCTCTTGACCCGACAGAAACATTGCCGGTTCCGATACCGCCCAGCAAAAACCTGGCTACAGTGGCACTGTCGCTGTACCATATACGCTTTTCATTGTCACTCATATGAGACCTCCTCTCTTGGTCTTTAATGCTCTTCAAAATATTCCGCGTAGGGCTTCCACTCGTTGGGAAAAGGAATGGTTCCATCCTTCACCGCCCTGTCCAGTTGGGCAACCGTCATGGTCTGTGTATAGTCCACGCCGTCGGATGATATCAGCCCCAAATCCTTTTTGGAACGCCAGTCAACTTCCTCGGGGTCTGCAAGCGACCGCAAAAGCTTTTCAAATCCCTCAAGCCTTTCCTTATATGCAGGATCCTTTGCCAAATCACACAGCTCACGCGGATCGCTATGCAAGTCAAACAGCGACGGGCAGCCATTTACATAATAAATATATTTATAGCCGTCCTTAACCAGCATATACCATGAATCCCTAAAGAAATTGCCATGATATTCAGCAAATACATACTCCCTCTCATAGGTATTGCCGCCTTTCAGAAATGGGATCCAGCTTTTTCCCGGGCGATCCTCCTCCACGTCAAGGCCGTACATTTCAAGCAATGTAGGATAAAGGTCCACAAGGGAAACCGGTGTGTCTACCGTATGTCCGGCGGCAATATCCGGTCCTTTTACAATAAGCGGCACCGCAGCCGAACTGTCATAAGCACATTGCTTATAAAACAAACCGTGTTCACCACAGTTTTCACCATGGTCGCTTGTATAGATGATGGTGGTATCGTCATACATACCAAGCTCTTTCATGGTGGCGAAAACCTCTCCGAGCATGTCGTCCATACATGTGATCATGCCGCAATACGCTGCTATCGTACGGCGTATATCATCCTCCGTCACACCGGTGAAATTACAACTGCGCTGGAACTCTCGAATTGCGGGGTGCAGATTGGGATTTTCCGGCATGACGCAATCGAACGGCATTTCCAGGTTATTGGGGTAATACATATTGAAATACTTTTCCGGGCAGGTAAAAGGCCAATGCGGCATAACATAACCAAGGTAAAGAATCCATGGTTCGCCAGCATCTTGTTTCTCCCGGAGATATTCTTTCGCCCATTGGGTTATGATCCGGTCATGGTCGTAAAAACCGATAGCATCGTGGTATGCGTCACTGCCATTCGTAACAAGCGGTCGGCGTATACCGGCATTTTTTATATGCTCCAGCTTGTCTGCACGCGTATAATCTTTCAGCCTTGAAGGATGCGGCGCAGCACACGGATAAGGTGAAAACGCCGAGCGTCTGTCAATAATCTTGTATCTGTCAAAGCCTCCCGACTGATAGGGACCGCAAAAATCCATTTTACCGAGCATGGTACTCTCTATTTCACTCCCGGACAGGCGCGAAGGCCATGTTGCTTCACTTTCATCGAGGGGAACATGTATAAACCAGTTGTCTATCTGGTGGGCATATTTCCCTGTTATAAAACTCATTCGGCTGGGTGTGCACACAGGGGAATTACAGTAACAATGGGTAAACCCAGTGCCCTGTGCTGCCAGCACATCAAGATTTGGCGTTTGCACATGCTTGTGGCCACGATATCCCAGAAAATTAAAATGGTGCTCATCACTACATATTACAACTGTATTGTGCTTCCTCATTCTACAGCATTCCTCTCTTTATATTTAAAATTCGTATTTGTTCTTAACATAGGGGTTCAGGTTTACTTTGTCCATACTTTTGGATGATCCAAACAATAGTGCCAGAACCGCTACCACATATGGAATCGATAAAATCAATTCGGGTGGGAGGTCAAGAACATTTTTAATTTGAATCTGCAGCTGGAGCGCATCGAAAAATCCAAAAACAAGTGCCGCAGCCACCGTCTTTAATGGCTTGCGTCGCCCAATGGTGACTGCAATAATAGCCAGCATACCCTTGCCAGACGTCATGCCCTCGACAAATCGGTCGAGCTGTCCCAACGAAAGGTATGCCCCGGCAAGACCAGTCATCAGTCCACAAGTAATAACGCAGATGTGTTTGAGCCGCCACACATTGATACCGGCAGTCTCTGTCGTCCGGGGATCGCTGCCCACGGCGATGATGTGCAGACCCGCCACCGTCTTTGCCATAACATACCAACTGATGAAGGAAAGGACGATCATGATATAAAAGATAGGGGAAAACTGCATTAATAAATCGCCGATGACAGGTATGCCGGCCAACACCGGCGTGGTGAACATGTTCTTCACAGATGGCGTCATATTGGATTTAAACACAGTCCGGCACAAAAACGTAGTAACACCCGCAGCTAGTATATTGAGTCCGAGTCCGCTGACATTCTGCATTCCACCGAACTCTACACAGATCAGGCTGTGTAATGAGCCGATTATCCCGCCGGCCAGCACCCCAACAAGCACACCCAACCAGACATTTCCGGTAAAATAGGTGGTGAGGGCGGCTCCGAATGCGCCGGCGATCATCATGCCGTCAGCGCCAAGGTTCATGATCCCCGCCTGCAGGCAGTACATATTGCCAAGCGCCGCAATAATTATTGGTACTGTTAAGCGCATCATAGACATTATCATTATGAATATAATTGATTGATTCATGCCTTACCACTCCTCTCGCTATTCTTTATATACTTACCAACCAAAAAACGGACAAAGTGTTGTGCTGAAATCAGCATAATCAAAACACCCTGTATAACCTTCACAATCTCAACCGATACCCCAGCTTTGGCCTGCATATTTACCGAACCAACACGCAATGCACCGAAAACAATTGCACCTATAACCATTCCCAAAGGATTTCCATTAGCCAGCATGGCGATAGGGATGCCGTCAAAGCCGTACCCAGGCGAGTAATTCCCATACATTCGATAAAAATTGCCCGTGACATCCAAGGCGCCGGCAAAACCCGCCAGCCCTCCACCTGCAAGCAAAACCCAAAAGTGGTATTTCTTTACATTGATCCCGGCATAACGGGCAGCATCGGCATTATCACCCACAGCACGAAGCTGATAACCACCGGTTGTTTTATTGAGATAAAACCAAATTGCGAACGCAACAAGTATTACAAATAAGATACTGATGCTCAGCTTGTTTGGTCCGTTAATCAGATTAGGCAGTTGGGCTGTCGCCTGGATTCTCGGCATGGCTGCCACAGCCGGATTTTCTCCGGCGAAGGGACCAGCAATGAAATAAGTGCATATCAGTGTTCCGATGCTGTTAAACAAGAGTTGTAGCACCAGCAGATTAGCGCCTTTACCGACAAACATTGCGGTGACGGGAAGCGCATACAACATGCCGGACAACATCCCGACTATCAGGCAAAGCGGCACATGCATGGCGGAAGGCAACCCGGTAATATACGCACCTGCGGCGGCACTAGCCAATGAGCCCATCAAAAACTGGCTTTCTAAACCGATATTGAAAAGTCCCACCTTGATGCCGAGTGCCACTGCGAAAGCCGTAAAAGCGATGGGAACGGTTCTGTTGATTGTATCAATAATATTGGAAAATACGCCAGTAAGCAAATGATAATATGCATTTAGTGGGTTGGCACCCGTGGTCATGATCAATGCGGATGTGATCAACATGGCTGCCGCAATAATAACAAAGGGCGTCATAATATTCGCTAAAGAAATTCCCCTGATTTTAATACGCATGTTTAACACCCCCTCCCGCCATCATCAGACCGATCTGCTCGCGTGTGGCTTCTTTCGCATCAAGAATGCCCATAAGCTTGCCACTATGCAGTACGCCAATCCTGTCGCTTAGCAGCATCACTTCGTCCAATTCAAGAGAAATAAGCAATACCGCTTTTCCTTCGTTGCGTGCATCTATAAGGGCTTTGTGGATAAGCTCGATAGCTCCGATGTCTACTCCACGCGAAGGCTGGTCGGCCAGTATTAGCCGCGTGGCATGTCCAATTTCCCGTGCAACCACTACCTTTTGTTGATTTCCACCAGACAAAGTGCGTGTCACTGCTTCAGGACTTGATAACCGGATATCATATTGCTCAATCTTATTGTCAATGTTTTTGGTTATAGCCTCCTGATTAAGTAAAAAGCCACGTTCTTTGTATTCAGGAAGGTTTTGATATCCTAATATCATGTTTTCCCGCACACTCATGCCTAATGCAAGTCCGCTTTTTTGTCGGTCCTGTGGTATGAAACCAATGCCGGCATGGCGAATTTTTTCTGTTTGCCAGTCTGTAATGTTTTTACCATCAAAGATGATTTGGCCTTTGTCGGCTTTTATAATTCCGGTAATAACTTCGCTGATTTCTTTTTGACCGCTGTTATCAATTCCCGCTATTCCAAATACCTCGCCCTCATATACATCAAAGCTGACATCTTTTATTTTTTGAACACGGCCATCATGATAATGCAGGTTCTCCACACGCAGCACGGCATTTCCTATGCTGACTGCCTTCCTGTCTCCGCCAAGGTGTACACTGCGGCCAACCATCATTTGCGTTACTTCATCGGCATTTGTCTCATCGGTGCTCACCGTGCCCACAATCCTGCCGCGTCTCAGCACAGTTATGCGATCGGAAAAATTCATGACCTCCTGCATTTTATGGGTGATGATAATAATGGTTTTCCCCATGGCCTTTAGCTTTTGCAGCACTCTCCCCAGATCGTCAATTTCCTGAGGAGTGAGTACTGCAGTGGGTTCATCGAGAATGATGATCTCCGCCTTACGGTAAAGTGCCTTCACGATTTCAACACGCTGCCGTACGCCCAAAGACACACTGGACACAAGGGCTGTGGGGTCAATATGCATGTCGTATTTATTACACACGACCTCTATTTGTTTGACAGCTTCTGCACGCAGATAGCGGTTACCCTTACAGGGTTCCTCACCTAAAACGATGTTGTCGGCAATGGTCAGATGAGGAATCAACATAAAATGCTGGTGCACCATCCCAATGCCGGCACGCATGGCGTCAGGCACGGAATGGAAAACCTTCTTCTGCCCCCATATCTCAATCTCTCCCGCCGTGGGTATATACAGACCGTACAGAATATTCATCAGGGTACTCTTGCCGGCACCGTTCTCCCCAACCAGGGCGTGCACCTCGGCCCGCCTCACATTAAAATCAATATTATCGTTCGCCAAAACGCCAGGGAAGCGCATGCTAATGCCACTCATTTTTATCGCAATATCCATGAAAACACTCCTCTATAATAAAGCAAACCCCGGTCCGAAGATATTAGTTTTGGCTTCCCCGGACTGTGGGATGAAAATGAGGTTACAGATTATGATCCAATACAAATTTGTTGTAATCTTCTATATTAACCGGAGGGGCAATTTCCCCATTAATGATCATTTCCTTCAGCTCGACGATTGTATCCTGGATCTGCTGAGGCACCAGCTCCGAATAGCCATGGAGCGGGGACACCCGAAAGTCACAGGAACCGCCGAGCAAACTGATCTCTGCAAAGCCGCCCCGAAGTTCGCCGCGTGCTATCTGCCACACAAAAGTATAATAGGCAAGGCTGTTATCCTGGATGGTGCTGGCTATCATACGCTCCGAAAGATCAAACTGGCCGTCGGCACCTCCCATACAGTAATAGCCTTCGGGCATAGAATCGGCCGCACTAAAGACGCCTTGTCCCGTTTGCCCTGCGAAGCCCCAAACAACCCGAAGACCTCCATTGTATAATTGCAGGGCAACTTCCTTGCCCTTGGCGGGGTCATTAAAATCTCCGGTATAGACGACTGTGGGTTCACATCCGACCCATTTAGCACCGGCCATGAAGCCGTGTACTGCCGGGTCGAGCGAGCCGCGCATGGCAGCAACCATGGCGCTTCTCTCAACTCCACCCAGTTCTTTGTTCATCAGGGCGTTAAAGGCACCGCACAGGAAGGCCATCTGGTTTTGTAACATTTCGACAGAAGTAATGTTGGGGACATCGCCAGTTGTGCCAAAGTTGATCAGGAATTGCGTGTCGGGATAATCGGGTGCAAATTCAGCGACCAATGCGTCAATACTTTGTGTTATGACCACGATGTCAAAACCAGCTTGGGCGAAATCACGTGCTCCCTGGACGAGATCTTCGGGATTACTGCTCTCCACCATGGAATATTCACAACCGCTTTCATCCACAAAGCGATCCAATCCCAGCTTAATCGCGTCCATTTGGGCTCGATCTCCCAAAGGAGCAGTAACGTGACCGAGTTTCAGCTTGCTGTAGTCTGCTTCACCGCTGGGCTGCGGCACTGCCGAATCAGCCTCCTGTGTTGAGGCAACGGCGCCGGACGAAGGTGCCTCTGTCGGAGATGAAGAACCTCCTCCACAACCTGCCAGATATGAAATGGTCAAGGTTAAAAACAACATAATTCCAAGAACTTTTTTCATTAAATATTCCTCCTTTTTGGCAATCCTTGCAATTTGACTCCATTTTTCTGTTTTTGCTCATTTCTTTTTTTGCATCACGATATATTACCAGCTGCTTTTATTTTTGCGCATCCTTTTATCCCCCCTCTTGCATATAGTTCAATCTTTACTCCTGGTTTTTCTCAAACGGGCGATACTTTTCTGAGCCGCGTTTGATGAGCTGCGTTTTTACCAGATGCCGGCGCACAATACCTCGATCTCCTTCTGACAGTTCACTCCCGGGAAAGCGCATTTTTAAAAGATTCATGGCATCACAGCCCATTTTATACACAGGCCTTGTCACCACAGTCAGATTTATGTCTGTGTAAGTCAACTCGGGGATATCGTCAAATCCCACAAGCGATATATCTTCATAAATGTGCATATTATGTTCTTTCATATATTTCAGGCAACCTAATGTAGTCAGGTTGTTAGATGTAAATATAGCTGTTGGCCGTGGTTCCAACTGCATTATTTTTTTCATGGCATTATAAGATTCCTGGACGCGAAAACCGCCGTTAACAACGTATTCCTGATTCAAAGTAATGTTATTATCCGCCAAAGCTCTCTCGTAACCTTTAAAGCGCTCTCGTCCAGGGTATGAAGTCAGTGGTCCGGTAATAATTGCTATATTGCTGTGCCCTTCTGCAATAAGCAATTCAACTGCTTGTGCACTGCCGTTACTATCCTCTGAAAAAATACCATCGAAACCGGAACCAATAACATCACGGTCAATCAGCACAACAGGAATACCACTCTCTTCAAATTTTGTCAGTTTTTCTTTGGTTGTACGGTTTTCCTCTAATACAGGGATAATAATAATCCCTTTAATCATCTCGGAAGTCAGAGATGACAGCACTTTCTGTTCCCGTTCAATATTTTCATCAGTGCCAAACATAAACACATTAGCATCAATTTCCATAGCCATGTCGGTGATGCCGTGCAAGAGTGTGGTGAAAAATTGGTTGTCAATATCCGGTACCACAAACGCAATCGTGTTTGAATCTCCTACACTAAGGTTTCTGGCCAGGACATTAGGTGTATAACCTACTTCTTTAATAATTGCTTCCACTTTTTCCCTTGTGGATTGTTTTACATTCTTATTGCCATTGATAACTCTGGAAACTGTCGATGGCGCGACATTTGCAGCTTTTGCTATATCATAAATTGTCATCAGTCATCACCTGCCTTAATTTTTGGAACCGGTTCTATTAATTCTAAGTCAATGATAACATAAAGTATTGTCAAAATCAAGAAAATTCCTTCATATATAAACAAATACGTTATATTATCACAACTGAATAGGATAAACATATACATTATTACCAATGGAACCGGTTGCAAATCACAGCAGGCAAACGTAAAACCGGGAAATAAGGCTGGCTGTCGTACTTTTGCCGGGGCCGGAATGCCCAAGCCGCTCCGCCGTTATTCCAGCCTTGGCGAAAAAACTGTGATTAAATAGTTTTAGACCGACTGGGCACTGTCTTTAATACAATTAACTAAATCAATTGGGATTTAGTGGAGATCGGAAACACTGTTTCCACCGATACGGGTGCGGTTACGTTTACAAATCGATGACTCATTCCCTAAAGTCACTCGATCAGAAGCACTCTTTGGGGCAAGCAAACCAAAAGCTGCCGTAAATACTTTTACGGCAGCTTAGAGATGAAAAAAAATGACCATTATGATGAAAAAAGCTGAAATTTATTCAACAAATTCTCGGTTGTTGTTGAACAACTTCCATAATGCGAAACATTGACGGTTGTTGTTTCTCTGATAAGCAGTATACTATACATGAGAGAGAAAATCAACATGTTTCTTTTTTATTTCTTAACGAAAATTAATTGTCATACGTTGTTTTGCCTTTGGAAAGGTGGTGGAAGGAATGGCAATTTTAATACGGCTGATAAAGCGTTTCTCTCCCAATGCGTTCAAAGGCAATTCCGAATCGAATGAAGGGAGGCAATAACAATG
>Ga0153938_1001089_pt1 | contig 10911 bp, 16 predicted proteins | sample TSNY022MetaG_FD_104740 | JGI IMG/M metagenome (GOLD analysis project Ga0153938, IMG submission 104740) | Attine ant fungus gardens microbial communities from New Jersey, USA - TSNJ022 MetaG | ecosystem: Host-associated > Fungi > Mycelium > Unclassified | place: USA:New Jersey: Brendan T. Byrne... | reverse complement strand
GGTTCTATTTTCAATTCTATTTCCGAATCAATCGCTCTAAAATAATTTTCTGCCTTCATTAATAATTTTTTTTCAGAATTTGTTCCTAAAGGAATCTCATTAAAAAGAAGTTTTAAATGTTCATTCAAATCTTTTGTTGTTACCACTTCCATTTTTTCTTTTAATTGTTCATATATTTTTTGAACGCGAATTGGATCTGCTTGATATAAGGTTTTACTTTTTCCTTCTTCATCAGTTACTAAAAGATAATCGATCTTTGTTCCATTTTCTTGCGTTTTAGAGGTTCGTTTTAAAATAGCAGGAAGTGTTTGTTCTTCTTTTTGAAGATGTATTTTCACAATAGTTACAAATTCTCTTGCATTTAAGTTTTGAATATCATTTTGAAGTGCGATATTTTGACATAAAAAAGAATACAAATCAAAATTATCAATATGTAATTCTTGCATGGCTGTTATAAGCTTATTATTTTCAAATCTTAAATCTTTTAAGTTTGTAAATTTTTGGCTTAAATAAGTGATAATCTCTTCATTAGTCATATATGAACTATTTAATTGTTGTCCTAAATTCAAATCCATACAATCACTCTATTCTAATAACATACTAACAGAAATTTTAAAAAAAGACAAATAAAATAAAAGATGATCACTCATCTTTTATTACTAATTTTTGGTCCGGATAAATCAAATCTGGATTACTTCCAATTACACCTCTATTATTAGAATAAATCTTTTGCCAAGTTGTATTATATTGTCTAGCAATTTTAGAAAGATTATCCCCTTTTACAACCGTATAAACAATTTCTTGTGTCTCACTTGAATCTCCTGAATCAACAATGTTTGAATCGTCTAAATAACTTTCTGGATTCACACGTATGTTATTTTTATCAAACACTTCAAAATGTAAGTGAACACCATAAGCATTTCCGCTTTCACCCATTGTTCCAATGGCTTCTTTTTCATTTACTTTATTTCCAACTGAAACATATACATCTCTTAAATGTGCATATAAAGTATAATAATTATCATGTTTTATCTTAATAAAATTCCCATAAGATTCATTCCCAGTTGAGCCTTTATTATTTGATTTGCCACTTACAGCAATGATTACCTCTCCACTACCATGCGCTAACACTGTCATTGGCTGACTAGTACGACCTAAATCAACTCCAGTATGAGCACTTCCTTTATATGGATTAGTTATTCTCGTCTCTTTATCTAAAACTTTAACTCTCAAAATATTTCCCCCTCATTCAACACTTCATACTTAATATACATTTTAACTTGGCTAAACATTGATATCCATAACTAATAATTTCACTAACAAATAATAATTCCATTCCATCAATTAAATTGACAGATACTCCATTAATATCGGCTACTATTAAATCTGGATTTAAATAGGAACATAAATAAAGCAAACAACAAGAAACAACTATAAAAACAGATTTTGCTATGCCTTTTATAAATTTTGAAAAAATAAATTCTTTTTTCATATTTGCAATATTTATTCCAAGAAGTATATTAGCAATCATTACTGAAACTAGACCATAAACAATCATCATAAATTCCATATTATTACCACTTTCTAGTAATGATAAACGAACTTAATTCGTCACACTATATTGTATGAACGAAAACATAATCTACCCGTTTCTTTGTCCCAAAAAAAAAAGAAATATTTAAATTTCTTCTGCTTCATTTTTCTTAATATATATTTTATATATCATTTGAAGATAAAATATTATACAACCAAGACCACCTAAACCAAATATGAAAGAAATCCATTTTTGGTCTGCCCATACTTTAAAAGATAAATATAGCAAACTCCCACCAATTGCTAAAAAGAATAACCCTAGCAATAAACAAATAAGAACTCTAAAATATTTATTGCATTTTGATGAGGTAACATATTCAATCAAACCTTCAAAAATTAACTCCCCAATTATTTCAAAAATAATCTCCATTTAAACCAACGCCTCAAAATTCTTGATTATATTTTACTACCAATTCATTTAATTCTAACATCTTTTTATCTAATTCGTTTACGATATTGGAATATTCAGCCATTTGATTTTGTAACTCAATAGGAATTTCTTTATCAAATTTATATTGAATCTTATGATCTAATGTTGCCCAAAAGTCCATTGCCATTGTTCTGATTTGAATTTCTGCTTCTACAAACTCAACTTTTTCTTGTAAATGAATTGGTACTAGTACAATTAAATGATAACTTGAATAACCTGTTTTCTTCGGATGTGCAATATAATCTTTTCGTTTCTGAATGATAATATTTGTTGAATGCTCGATTAAGTAAACCAAATCATAAACATCTGATAAAAAAGAACAAACAATCCTAATTCCTACGACATCACTAACGTGCTTTATAATATTCTCAGCGTTATAAGTGTAGCCTTTTTTTTCTAATTTCTTTTTTATACTGCTTTCTGATTTGATTCTCGTTTTTATATGTTCTACTGGGGTATAACCATGATTGTAGTTAAATTCTCTAACTAATATTTCAATTTCTGTTTCTAATACTTTCTTAGCAAATTCATACTTTAACATAATACTTTCCAAGTCAAAATCATTTTTAATATCTATTTTCAAAAATTGCCTCCTATAAATTAAAAAAGTAGATTCTAAACCTACTTCTTCCACTTAAAACATTTATATCATATTTTAAAATATTCGTCAATTCAAAACCATATAATATAATACGAAAGGAAATGTGTTATGAAGAAAAGAATAATCTTCACGATTGGTGTTATAACCATCTTTGTGTTAATCTTAACAAGTAATAAAATTTCTTATGAAAAAGTAATATCACTGCATAATTGGATGAGCGAGCAAACAATTATCATTACTACAACTAACTATCAAAAAGAAAATGCCTTTCAATACAAAATAAATGACTCTAACAAAGAGGAAATTATTAACTTTATGATAGAATATGGGATTACAACTATTTATATTGACAATAATATAACATTCAAAGAAATTAAAACCTTTAAAGAAAAAATAAAAAACTTAAAATTGATTAATATTTCGTCTATTTTAGAATAGACTTTTTATTTTTATATGATAAAATAAAATTGAAAATGATTTTCATTTTCATGGAGGTCTTTATGAAATATCAAACAAAAGCAAAAGCTTGGATTACCACTTATTTAAAAGAAAATACAAATCAATTACTATCCAATCAAGAACTATATGAGTTAGCCAAACAAGAAATTGGCCTAACAACTATTTATCGCATTACTGAAGAATTAGAAAAAAATCGAATTATAACTAGTTTTATTAAAAATAGAATTAGATATTATCAATACAATGAAGCACATGAACACTTACATATGACTTGTAGCGAATGTCATAAAACAATTCATTTACCAAATGATTTATCGGTACAAATCCAAAAAATAATTCAAAAGAAATGTAAAATAGAAGTCGATATTCAAAAAACCTTTTTAAACGGAATTTGTGAGTCATGTATTTATGACTAAAAAAATAATCTTAGTTATCACAATCTTATTTATTCTTTATTTAATCCTTGATTTGACTTTATTAATTAAACATACACATTTTAATCAAAACTGTTCAATTTGTCTTACAATTAAAAATAGAATTTTTCATACTAATACGTTAAAATCTTTTTTTATTTTAATTAAATCGTTATTTATAACATGGTTTTTAATAAAAATTCCTTTTAAAAAGATCTTTTTTCCGTTTACTTTATTACATCAAAAAGTACAATTAAACCTATGATTTACTTTTTAAAATAATAAATTTTTAAGGAGGAAAATATGAAAAATATATTATTATTAACTATAACTTTACTAACAGTTTTATTCTCAGGTTGTGCACAAGAAAACAAAAAATATGAATTGAATATCGTGTCTGTCAATTATATTGGATATGACTTTGCAAAACAAATAACAAATAATGAAGCAAATATTGAATTATTATTAAAACCAGGAAGCGAAACTCATTCTTATGATCCCACTGCTAAAGATATCATTGCAATAAAAGAAGCTGATGTTTTTATCTATACTGGTGGTCATAGCGAAGAATGGGTAATTGATATTCTAAGTACTATTGATAATCCAGATTTAAAAGTAATTCGTTTAATGGACATTGTTGAAGTTCTAGAAGAGGAAATTGTAGAAGGAATGCAAACAGAAGAACATGACCATGATCATGAACACGAAGAAGAAGTAGAATATGATGAACATGTTTGGACAAGTCCAAGTAATGCTATTAAGATTTTAAATACAATTAAGAATACACTTGTTGAAATAAAACCAGATGAGAAAGAAACCTATTTAACAAACGCTACTTTATATCAACAAAAAATTGAAGATGCTAAAACTGAAATTCAAGAAATTGTTAACAAGGCCACTAATAAAACTTTAATCTTTGGAGATCGCTTTCCATTTAGATATTTTGTAGAAGAATTTAATCTAGATTATTATGCAGCTTTTCCAGGATGTTCAAGTGATACTGAGGCAAGTGCAAAAACCATTGCTTATCTAATTAATAAAGTAAAAAAAGAAAAAATAAATGTTATCTTAAAAATAGAATTATCGAGTAGCACTATTGCCGATACGATTGCCAATGAAACTGAGGCAAAAGTATTAGAATTACATTCAGCTCATAATATTTCTGCAGATGATTTTAAAAATAACATTTCTTATGTTGATCTTCTAAAACGTAATTTAGAAACATTAAAGGAAGCTTTACAATGATAAAAATCGAAAAACTAGCAATTGGTTATGACAAAAAAACAATCTTAGATAATTTAACACTTCAAGTAAATAAAGGCGATTATATTTCTATTATCGGAAATAATGGCGTTGGAAAATCCACCCTAATTAAAGTTCTTCTTGGCTTATTAAAACCAATAAAGGGAACAATTACAAAAGAATATAATCAAAATCAAATTGGCTATTTACCACAACTGAATACCAACAAAAAAGATTTTCCAGCCACAGTGGAAGAAATCATCAAATCTGGTCTACAGCTAACATTACCCTTTATGACTAAATTTCAAAAAGAACAAATAAAGAATATCATGCAAACATTTCAAATCAATCATTTAAAAAAACATAGTTTTCAAGAATTATCTGGAGGGCAAATGCAAAAAGTATTGCTTGCAAGAACATTGATATGTCCAAAAGAAATAATTATTTTAGATGAACCAACTGCTGGTCTTGATAAAGAATCAACGAAAGAATTTTATCAATTATTAAAAAACTTAAATAAAAAAAAATTAACAATTATTATTGTTACCCATGATTATAAGTATTTAAGTGATTCATCTCATATTTTAGAATTGAAAAATAAACCTTTTTATGGTTCAACAAAAGATTATCTAAAGGAAGTGAAATCATGATATCCGTAGTCGAGATGTTTCAATATGATTTTATTGTAAAAGCAATTATAATTGGTACTCTCGTTTCTATTTGTGCCGCTCTTCTTGGTGTGATTTTAATTCAAAAACGGTATGCAATGATTGGTGATGGATTATCACATGTAGGATTTGGAGCCTTAGCTATTGCTACTGTTTTAAATGTCTCACCCTTACAATTTTCAATTCCAACTGTTGTTATCATTGCCTTTTTTCTCTTAAGATTAAATGAAAAACATAAAATAAAAGGAGATTCTGCAATAGCACTAATTTCTGCCAGTTCGATGGCAATTGGTGTAATGGTAATTTCCTTAACAATTGGAATGAATATCGATATTTGTAATTATTTATTTGGTAGTATTTTAGCTATTAAACAAAATGAAGTTATTTTAAGTATTGTTATCTCCATTTTGGTAATTATTACTTATTTCTTCTTTTATAACAAAATATTTACAGTAAGTTATGATGAGGAATATGCTCGTGCTACTGGAATCAAAACCAATCGATACCATTTCTTAATCGCAGTCTTAACTTCTCTTACAATTGTCTTAGGCATGCGTATTATGGGTTCATTATTAATTTCAAGTCTAATTATCTTTCCAACTATTACAAGTATGCAATTATTTAAAAGTTTTAAACAAGTAACAATTAGTTCGGTAATTATCTCTATCATTAGTTTCTTTATTGGCTTTTATTTATCATATGAATTTGCATCTCCTACTGGGGCGAGTATAGTTAGTGTTAACATGATTATTTTGATTATTATAATAGTAATAACTAGAGGCCTAAAACTATGCAGAAGATAATTATTTTAGTCATAATTTTAACGCTTTTCACTGGCTGTAAAAATACTGAAGTAATGCCAATGACAACTGCAATTCCTGATAAAGAAATAAACTTTGTTGATGAGGATTTAGATCCTAATAAAGAAATTTATGAGATTACTGAAAAAATGTTTATTGAACAAGTAAACGATATTTATTTAAACTATAAAAAATATAAAGATAAATATATTAAATATCAAGGTTTTTATCATGGATATTTTACTGGTGAAAACTTTTACCCTTTAGTCATTCGCTATGGCCCAGGTTGTTGTGCTAGTGATCTTTATGTAGGATTTCAAATTCTTGCAAATGAGTATCCAAAAGAAGATGAATGGGTAGAAATTATTGGAGAGTTAGTTGAATTCTACGTTGGCGATGCACCAGGTTATTACATTAAGGTAATTAAAATGACAAAAATCGATAATGGAAATAATTTTGTTTATCAATAAAAGTCAATATTTTTACGCAAAAGAAATCAAAACATATGTTATTATTATGAATAAGGAGATTAACTATGATTGATTTACATATACACACCACTTATTCAGATGGAACAGCTACCTTAGAAGAATTATTATTGGAATGCGAAAAGAAAAAATTAGAAGTTATTTCGATTACTGATCATAATACAATGATTTCATATAAAGAGTTAATCAAATTAAGAAATCTATTTACAGGAAGAATTATCAAAGGAATTGAGATATCTACAAGTTATCAAGAACAAAAAATTGAAGTACTGGTCTATGACTTTGATAAAAAGAAAATGAATAATTTTTTAAACAAATATTTTTCAAAAGAAATTATAAATCAAAAATATTATGATTTACATCAACATATTTTAAAGATATTGGACGCCAATAAAATTGAATATGATAATAAGTTTAAAACTTTCTATCCCTTCTATTTATCTGATTTATATTCGGAAATAAAACATCAATCTTACAAAATAAATGAGAATATTTGGACTGATTATAATAGTTTTTTAAGAAAAGGTTTATATAATAAAGAAAGTATCTTTTATTTTGATAATAAGCAATATGATTTGCCATTAAATAAGATTATTGATGAATTAAAAAATACAAATGGTAAAATATTCTTAGCCCATCCTTTTCAATATAAAGAGAATGAAACTAAAACTTTTATAACTGATATGTATAATGAAATAAAATTAGATGGAATAGAATGTTACTATACAACTATTACAAAAGAGCAAACAAAATATTTAATAAATTTTGCCAAAGAAAGAAATTTGCTTATTTCTGGAGGTTCAGATTTTCATGGAAGTAGAAAACAAAACCATGATGTAGGAACAGGCAATAACAATCTAAAAATTTCCAAAGATATTTTAAACAACTGGAATATCAACTATATTTAAGGAGGCAATTATGAAACCCATTTATTTAAGTATTAAACCACAATATACAAAATTAATTCATGAAGGAATCAAAGATCATGAATTTAGAAATTATATACCAAAAGAAGAATTTGATACACTTTTTGTATATGTTTCTAGTCCTAGCTGTCATATGCGCTACATCATTACTTTGAATAATATTATAAAACAACCAAATCAAATTCCCGAAACAGGAAAAGGCAATAAAAATTTTAATACTGGTGATAAAATGGCATCATATGCCTATCAAATTAAAGAAGTATATGAATTAGATAATCCTATTTCTTTAACGGAATTAAGAGAACAATACCAATTTACTGCACCTCAAGGATTTGCCTATGCCAAAAAATATCCCGAACTAACAAAACGATTATCAAAAGAAAAGAAAAGATTATTATGGCAAAAATAAAATACATGATTTTTAAGTCATGTATTTTTATTCTTCATTTAAATCATTAATAACACCATGAATTAAGTTTAAATCAGATGGGACAATCATATTTATTTTCGCTTTAGTAAAAATAGCAAGTGGTAAAATAGCACCAGCTCTTGCGCCCTCCATCCATTTTGGGTTCTGAGGCATCAACGAATATAAATCATTCATAGTCATCTGATAAAATATTTTATTACAACCATCTACATAATCTTGATAATTTAACATGTACTCATGAATTCCGTCTGTAAATAATGTATTTTGAACCAAATTAAACTTCACTAATTTGGCAAAGCGTTCTTCACCACCAGTTAATATTGCACAATCATAATCATTATCCAATTCCACATCTTTTAAAAAATCTAGTGCATAATTATAGACTTCTTCAATCTTAACTAAAGCGTACTCTTCATTAATTTTCTCAAAACGATTTAATATTTCTATTACACCTGCATTTATTTTCTTTTGATCAATAATTTCTTTATTCTTAAATACAACTATTTCAGTTGTTTTTTCACCTTCATTAATTATCATAACCTTCTTATTATTATAATCATTATTCATAGCTTTTTCTAAATAATAAGTTTCTAAGCCTTGACTGATAATATTAAAGCATAAATTAAATTTCTCATTAAAAGCTGCAATAATTTCGTTTTGTTGTTCTTTTAATAAGCTTCTAAATATTCCTCTTACATATATTTTGGTGTTCACAAAATCTAATCCGTACTCCGTTTTAATTAATTTAAAATAAGAATAAAGTTCACTTAAATTATCGGAAGTTATTCCTCTATCTTTTGTAAAACCATTTTTAAAATAGATAGGATTATCTTCTAATAGCTCGAGTTTTTCTTTATAAGAATAAACCTTTATAGTCGATGAATCAATATCAATATAAAACATAAACAGCCCTTCTTTCTATTCAATTTTACCACTAATAAAAGAAAAATATAACTTATTTGTTATATTTTTTCTTATTCTATATATATAAACACAAAATAATTTTATTATTCGTATTAAATAATTAATCTAATCTTAGCCCTTTAAATATAGGTTGTCTTAATCCATTATTCTTTGTTTTTTCTAAAAAAGTCACTGTTGCTTCCAACTTTGGTTCAATAAAAATATAATTTTCCTTCTCAAAATTAAGATAAGGCTTTCTTTCTTTCATATTTTTAATAATATGATAATCAGGATTTCTTTTTCCAATCGTTACTTTACTTACAAATTCAAAACCATTTTTAACTTTTCTTCCCAATACTAAACTAGCTACTGGTTTATCTTCATACTCATGATAGGCACATATATAAAAATCCTCATCATACCAATTCTTAATCTTCAACCAATCTTTGGTTCTTTTATTAATTTGATAAACACTATTCTTTTTCTTGGCAATAATCCCTTCTAGATTTTGCTTTGCTGCAGCCTGATATAATTTAATTCCTTTTTCTTCCGTATAAATTGTTTTTACAAAAACATCAGTATTCTTATATTTTTCTAAAATCTTTTTTCTTTCCATTAAAGTTAACCCAGTTAAATCTCTATCTTCATATAAAATATCAAAACAAACAAAAACCACTGGATGATTCAGAGCATAATATTGAACCTTCAAAGGATCCATTAATAAAGCTCTTTTTTGCAACATCTGAAAAGAAGGTAATCCATCTTTCATTAAAACAATTTCTCCATCAAAAATACATTTCTTTTTAACATTATTTTTTATACTTAATAATTCTGGATAAGTATTATTTAATTTCTTATTGCGTTTGTTACGAATTAATATCTTTTCTGGTTCAACAAATAATAACGTTCTAATTCCATCAAATTTTAATTCAAAGATATAATTTTTATCATCAAAAGCTTCTTTTTCTTCATGCATAAGCATTGGTACAAAATCTCTAGATTCATAAATACTCATTTCTTTGCTTCCTTAAGACTGAGTTGTAAAGCTTCCATTAAATCTGTAATATTTCTTTTTGTTGCTTTTTTCTTCACAGGTTTTATCTTCTTACCTTCAATTTTCTCTTGAATCGCCTCTTTAATATTATCTTGGTATTCATCTTTATAATCATTTGGATTAAACTTACCACTCATATTATCTATTAATTTGGTTGCTAATTCCATTTCTTCTTTTGAAAACTCTTCTTGAACGCTTTCTTCACTTAACTTGATTTCTTCTTGATAATAAAGCGTGTTCATAATAATATTATCATGCCCAAATCGTAATACTACATAATAAAGTTTATTATTAATATAAGCCTTCGCTACTGCAACTTTCTTTGCATCACTTAAAGCTTTCTTAAATAAACTAAAAGCCTTAATATTTCCTTTTGTCGTCAAATAATAACTTTTTTCAAAATAAATTGGATCTATATCTTTTAAATTAACAAAAGAAATAATTTCAATTTGATTTTCAGCATTAGTTTTTAGCAAATTAAATTCCTCATCTTCAAATGTAACATATTCATCTTTTACATATTCATATGCTTTAATAATATCTTTTTGATGCACTTCCATTTTACAATGCGGACATATTTTTTGATATTTAATTCTAGTACCACATCTTCGGTGCAATTGATTAAAATTTGCATCATTATTTTTTATGACTGGATTTAAATCTACTGGAATATGAACTAATCCAAAAGATATTGCTGTTTTTGCCCTTGCCATTTATAATCACCATCTTTAGTATGCCTAAAAAAAATACAAATATTACTTTGTATTTCTAATCTCTAAAATAAATTGATTAAATATCATTATATTACATGTTTTTTATATAGGACTCTAACGCTGATAATCCTAATTTATTTATAGATTCTAATACTTCTGGAGATAACCGTTTAACTATATTTTTTATTTTT
>Ga0153938_1001087_pt1 | contig 10970 bp, 18 predicted proteins | sample TSNY022MetaG_FD_104740 | JGI IMG/M metagenome (GOLD analysis project Ga0153938, IMG submission 104740) | Attine ant fungus gardens microbial communities from New Jersey, USA - TSNJ022 MetaG | ecosystem: Host-associated > Fungi > Mycelium > Unclassified | place: USA:New Jersey: Brendan T. Byrne... | reverse complement strand
GAGCTGGGGCAACGTTAAATGGGAAGTCTTGAGTTCATATGTATCTGCTATAGGGGAAGAGGTATCTTTCACTTTCTCTACAGCCTGTGAAGTCAAATTTTGTGAGTGGATCATGATCAAACTGCCGAAAACTCACTCTACGATACAGCATGCAAGTGTCGACCACAAAACACTTCTTGCACACCCGCTCATCGTCGATAGAGGGCGGCAAGACCAGTTCCTCGATGTCATTCACACTGTCTTCCCCTAATCGATGTCTCCGCATCGTATACCCTGCCAAATCGTTGCGGGCCATTATTAATGCTCTCAACTCGTTCCTGACAGCCGGAACTCTGACCACTTCCTCCTTTTGTGTGTAATAAAGCAATCCTGCATCCACTTGTTGGTGATATCTCTCCGCTACCAAAAGAGTATAGAGCATCGTTTGCGCTCGATGCTCGATGCCGGCCACTGAACGACCAGTTTTGATTTCAAAAGGTACGGCGCCTGTAATAGTCTCCATATCATTCCTCTTTGGCCGTCGATCAATGGAATCAGACGACACTTTAGGTTGAGAGATGACGGAATGAACCGTTGCATCGATTTTTCCCTTGAGGCCATAAGTGGGTGACCATATATTTTCTTCAACGTCCAATAGATCGCTTATGGCGAGCAGCGACTGAGTATGATCCAATCTGGATCTTGTATCGGATAGAACACCTTGAGGCTACATCATGAGGAAGGTCAATGCTTGCGATCTGATTGCGAACGCTGTACTCACCTTGGGTGTGACACCCAGATACTTGTCTGCAAAAGCGATCAAACCTTTTGCCCTTGCCTTGACCTCCCTCGAGGCCTCTTGTAGAGTCATATCAATGCGTACTATGTTCACTAGATTCACTCTGATGACCTCGTCGATCTTTTCTTCAATCCAGTCTTGTTGCCAACAGTTCTCGCTCATTGACAACTGCATCACCTCGTGAAGAATACTACCCCATACCAGGGCGGGAGTCACGTCACTTGATGAATGAACGAGACCTGATAAAAGAGGCTTTCGTCGACACTGAGATGCACTGGATAATGCTGTGGCTGTTATTAGGATATCAGGATGAAGGATGAGATAGTTGAGTTTGGAAGTGATGTCAATGGTGGAGGTAGAGGTAGCCGCCGAGATTTCGAAAGGACCAATGATATTGACAGTGTCGCCTAGGAATCTTTAGATGAGACCTAGAGTCAAAAAGAGTTTCAAACATACCAACTCGGACATCTGTTGTTATCCAGTCATCTCGAAGGGTGACGGAGCGCTTTTCCTCCCCGGGGTGAAGTTTGACCATCATTTCCTAGTGAATAGTAGACTATGAAATTGATGATAACAAAGACTGAATTTCGGGACATACTTTGTGTGGTATGCCATTGACACGGACCTCGGAGAGAGACTCAACAACACAACGAGTACTGACGTATTTCCGGAATTGGCGTTGAGGAAGTTGAGGTAGATGTTTTTTGGGCAAAGCGGGTACAGGCTTTGTAGACTTTTTGGGCGACATGAAATCAAGCATGTCGTCCCAGTCCCAGTTCTCAGCACCTTCAAGGAGACGGGCAATGCTATCTGCCTCGAGGGATTTGTCCTCTTGTTGGACGGCATGTTCACTTAAGGTGGGGGTGGAGACGAGCTTGGTCATGAAGGACGACGCGCGCGTGAGAAACTGCTATTATATCGACGCGGGTACGCGATTTTCATCACGTGTACATGTACTACCGGGTTAATCAGAGTTCCAAGTAATGATATCAACAGCGCTGTCTGATCTATGGTCACGTTTCCGGTGGGCCATAAGACGATCGTGGTTGGGATAGAGGCGATAGCAGTCTGGAAGGACGTCAAACAGGGGTTATTTGTGGGTCTGCAATGACATACTGTCCAGTGCGCAGATGCAAATGGGTGTCCTGGGGAAGGGGTAAGGCATGAAGGGAGAAGAAGAGGAGACTTGCTGGAGGGGGTCCGTAAGTTTTGCGTTGTTCTCTGCGGCGACGATCTGGTCGAGGGTTGTTGTTGCTGGAGGAATGAGCAGAATGGACAGGGTAGGTCGGGAGATGGAAGCTCACAGTCGGGGATGGCGTCTGAAGGAGGAAGCATGGAGGGCAACATGGTGTGACGTCACGGGGCCATGCAGCAACGACCATCACGCCCTGCCCTGCTCACAGGTCTTTTAAGTGCAGTGCTGCCTGTCTCGTCTCTGTCCCCACCGCTCTCTGTCGCCCGGCCCGATGTCCCGTCCTCACAGCTCCCCCTGTCCCCCATCGTCCCCAGTCAGTCCCCTTCTCCCTCCTCATCTCTTGAGTCTCTGCGTCGCATGGTCTCAAGTTCCAGTCACAATTCTCTTCACGACCGCCAGTGTACGTCTCTCTCTCTCTCTCTTCCACAACAACCTCTCATCTCCACCTAGACAGATCAACTACAAGTCCTGTCGTCTTCTGCCATGGACTTCTTGGCTTTGATTCAGTCACCATAGGTCCTGCCATTGCCCCTCTGCAAGTCGCCCACTGGCGCGGAATCAAGCAAGCCCTTGAACAAAACGGCACCCGTGTCCTCATCACACGAGTACCCGCAACTAGCAGCTATGTCGACCGTGCTAAAGCTCTAGAAGAACGCATATCTCAAGAATACCCAGGAAAAAGCGTCCATCTCATAGGTATCCTCCTTGTCCATTTCTCCGCATCCATTCCTCAACCCTCCTCTAGGTCACAGCATGGTACTTGTCCTATCGCCTTGTCTGTTTTTTGTCACATGTTCAACCGCCTAGGGTGGCCTCGACTGTCGATATCTCACAACCCATCTGACTCAGCGCAAATTCAACATCCTCAGCATAACAACAATAGCCACCCCACACCGCGGCTCCTCCTTCGCAGATCATTTCCTCGATACCGTCGGTCGAGACCGTCTGTCCTCCGTCCTGTCCCTTCTCGACCTTTTGCCCAACGGTGGCGGAGATGGCAAAGCATTTGAATGTCTTACCGTCACAAACATGAAAAAGTTCAATCAACAAACTCCAGATGTGGATGGCATCAAATATTTTAGCTGGGGTGCCGTCTATGAGCCTGGCCTGATTGACACATGGAAGTACGTCAAGTCTTTCTTGTCCGTCCCGTCATCCTCAACCTTGACTCGGTACAGGTGGCCTCATTCCGTGATCCTCGAGAAGGAAGGCCCAAATGACGGTCTCGTTTCTGTCGATTCAGCTAAATGGGTACACATTCCCGACTTGACTCCAAAAATCTTGATTTGTAATGACTCTATGTTTAGGGAACATACCTTGGCACTTTGAACCAAGTCAATCATCTCGACCTCGTAGGATGGATCAGCACCGCAAGATATAAATGGGCTGAAATCATGGGCAAAGAAATCAAATTCCGACCTGAGACCTTTTACCTCGGTATCGTGGATATGCTAGCAAGAGAGGTTGAAGGAAAAAAAGATAATACAGACAGTAGGCAGACAAGTAATGAACAAGAACAAGAAAGGCAACAAATGGTCCAGAGCCTGGAAGAGGCCGGTGCTCAAGAAGGCGCGAAATAGTGAACCTGCTACTGATGACTTACAATATTATAATCCTACTAGTTCAATGGACGAGTACAGGTTTTTCATCACTCAATGTAACCTCATAGTCGTAATTCATAATTGCAAGCCAAGTTTGATGAGAAACATTGAGAGAGATGTATGTGTGTATCAGAATTGTCAGGTCCATTTCAGAACTATCATATACAACAAATTCGTCCCGAATTCCAAGCACCTCAGCGCTGCCGCCTCCGTAATTCAATCCACAACATTTCATTAGTACCAACCTTACTGTCATCCACACAAATAGCAGGCGGTCGAATATCAAATTCATATACGAATCGAGCCAACACGAGCTTCATCACCGAAGCAGCAAGAAACCGTCCAGGGCAAGCATGTTTACCATGCCCCCAAGCCAGAAACGTAGGTGATGTCGCAGGTAGCGTCAAGGAGGCCGGAAGGAACGTGGAACCTGAACTCGAGAATCCAGAGTAGGAATGAGACGTTGAAAGTTCTTGCCTATCATCTACTTGGGATGAAACAAACCGGAACGGATCAAATGACTCTGGTCTTGCGTAGTGTCGAGCATCTGTATGGAGCACTTGCGAACCAACGAAAAGGAGAGCACCTTGGGGTACAGTGGTCCCGTCAGAGAAAGTCATAGCACGCAAACACTTGCGCGGCATAGTCACTTGATGATACGAAGAAATTAAGGGCTGATTTCAAAATGGTTTACCGAATGCAAACATACAAGTTGGAAAATCGGAGCTCAGAGCACTGGCATCCAATCGCATGGTTTCTCTCAAGAAAGAATCCAGTTTGTACATTTTGTCGATAGAGGTTTTTGTCCATCCTCCGTGTCTGGTGATTTCTTCAATTTCCTTCCGAAGCGGAGCAATACAGTCAGGATGCATGGCAATATTGCGAAGCGCTTGACTCATCACCTAGAGACGATCAGTGATCAACAATATGCTGTACTGCATGAAACGTACTTGGGCCATAGGACGGATCGAAAGATAGTTCACAAGAAGGACATGGGATACCAATTCATCAACCGACGTCTCGGACCCTATATCACGGCTAGTGAACCAGGTTACCATGTCATTCTAGTGTTGACGAGTTAAAAATCCAAGCAAACAAAGATATAACCTACAGGTAATGTATGGCCATAATCATCAGGAATTTCATGCCGTTCTTTCAAGATAGCTGTGAGCAGCACGCGCAGGCTACGTCGAATCTTTGAAAGTGGCGTGAACAGAAAAAGGTAAAGCCTAAACTTTGATCACACTCCAGTCAACTGTGTCATCATACAAATACATACGGCCGCAGAAATTTTGGGAATCTCTTTGACTTCTTGACATATTGATCAAAACTTTGAGAAAAAATAACCAGTTGGTCGTCTAATTCAGGATCTGAAATCAGATTGGATCAACACTCACAAAAACCCCATCAGCGGAAAACTCACGCAAGCGAGTCCCAATTAGTACATGGTTGATCGTTCGGACGCAAATACGCGTGACGATGTCGACCTCGTCAATGTATTTCCAGTCTATTCAAAAACATCTAAGCCATTCGAATAGAGTCCACCAAGAACCAGAACGCGTACCATCTCTTTCAGAAGCAGGAACAAGTTTTGATATGACTTCTTCTGAGACTAAGGAATCAACATCCGGGATGAAATCATGAATTTTTCTAGTTAACTGAGCTCCAAGGAGTGCTTTGAGCTCTGAATTTGCGAGTAGCTTTGAGTTGATGACAGAAGAAATTCCGAGGAGCTTCTCTCAACCATTAGGATGAAGAACATAAGCAAATCAAGTGGACATGCCTCTTTCATGGCTTCTGAAGCGGAGACTTCGTCTTCGGGAGCTTTGCGCAGCTCCTCGACATACTTTGCTTTTGTAACCACGACAATCCATCGCGTCAATGTCGGGTACCGGAATATACCATTGGGGAACTAGTATGATCGGCAACTCGTCAATGCTGTGGAATAAGAAGCGCTTACTCTCGAGTTACCCTTCCGAACCACTCCAGCCTGGTCATATAGCCATCTCAAAGCGCTAATGAAAGAAGTTACTGTTCCGGAAAAGCCCACAGCTGGAATATCTTCGTACTGTAATCATGAGACAAATGTGCGCGCAGTCCAGCCTATAGACAGGACGTACATTCGTTTTATCTCTGCGAAGCCATAGGAGATAAAGAAAAAATCCAAGAAGAAACAGATATGCAAGCAAAAAGCTCTCCTCTCCTGTGTCTGAAAGCTCGTTTTCAACCATCAATGTGTCCATAGGAAAAATCAGTGCGAATATTCCGTTAGTAGGTGAGAGCCATGTACAATGTACGATTTACGATTGAAAAGTATGTGTGAGAGAGATAGAACAAGCTATGAATTGTAAACGAGCTTTTTTTTAGGCGCCGAATCAAGGTGAGCATATTCAAAGACCGCGTTCAGGCATGGTTTGTCCGCATCATCATGATTACTGTCTGCTACATTGATTCAAGTACTCGTGATATGATTCTTCAACAACCAGCACCCAGAACAAAACCACTACAGGTCATAACATAATCATGACTTTTCGGAGGGCCCAAACCTTGTCTAGCCACCTACAATCATTCTTCCGAGGAGGTTCGACTGCGACATTCTCACCTAGTCAGAAAAGTCGCTGGCGAATCAGTTGCATATATTCGATGATCATCTTTACAGAATACACGTGATGACCCATGTATCATCTAAACTTCCCAAAGAGCTTCATCTCTCCTTTCATCGACCCTCTCAAATGGGAACAGTATCTCTTGAAAAGCTTTCTTCCAACAAATCCTACGAAGGTGAACTTATCAAGTACAAATTCAAGGTGATCAGATCACTCCATCAGCTTTCCGAAACTAAGCTTTTATGTCTCTTTTAGTCAGCTGCTCTCGGCAACTTGGACTCTCAATTTAACCTTTTCTTGCCACCAAATGCCTCTCACAAAAAAGTTCCCGTCCTTGTCTATTTGGCGGGACTAACTTGTACAGAAGACAACGGGTATGTCATGTTCTTACCCCCTAAATCATCCCTCTCCTCTTGACAATCCTCAACTTAGGGCTCAGAAGGGCAACTTTCTCAGAACAGCTTCCGCCGAAGGAATCGCTCTCCTTTTCCCCGATACCTCTCCCAGAGGTGCAGGTGCTCCTAATGAAACAGATTCCTGGGACTTTGGCGTCGGCGCTGGCTTCTATCTCAATGCCACGAAACCAGAATATTCGGAAAACTACAACATGCTGACTCATGTCACAGCTGAGTTGCCACAAGTGATAGAAGCTGCAGGACTGCCCATCGTGAGCATGACTTGCTGGATCGACTAGGACTTCACTCACCAGTATCTTAGGACTGGTCTAGGCAGTCCATCTTTGGGCACAGCATGGGTGGCCATGGCGCGCTAACAATTTATCTAGCATCAGAAACAAGGCAATTTAGATCGGCTTCGGCCTTTTCTCCCATTTCCAACCCTTCCAAGTGTCCATGGGGAGAGAAGGCTTTCAACGGATATCTTGTGGGTGGAATAGAAGAAGGAAAGCAAAGATACGATGCCACAGAACTTATCGCTCGTCACACTGATCCGGTTCACATCCTTATTGACTACGTTAGCTATTCACCTCAAAATCAAACTTCAGCTACTAATGGACTGCGGTTTTCACAGGGTACTGGCGACAACTTTTACAAACAAGGTCAACTATTGCCCGAGAATTTCCTCAAGGCTTCACGAAGCGCAGGATTTGATGAAGTGCAAATCAGAGTACGGAGTCACGAAGGATATGACCATAGCTATTACTTCGTACGTGATCTCCAGATTATTGTTTGATCTTTCCTTATTTCTATGTAGATCTCTACATTTGCTTCAGATCATATCCACTGTGAGTACAAGTCTTAACTCAATGCTTAATATAGCTCAGCTGCTTCTGTAGTCCACGCAAATTTCCTGAAAGCATGATTTCATGCCAAATCTTATTGTTTATATTATGATGCACAATCTTGTACTTCGGAAACGATTCTACGTCGGTACAAGGATTTCAATTCTTTTATCTCTTTTTGAATCCAGTTACTGGACAGAGCATCATAGACGGTGGCCCTTTTAGAGTGGTCATGAACCAAAAGCTCAAGAATGAGTTGTCGTGCTGAACAAGTGTAGCTCTAGACTGCAACACTTGTATAGATGATGATCACGTACCAGCATCTAGATCATGCCACAGGTAATGGGGGAATTCAACATCCCCATAAACAATGCGTTCTTTGAGGCGCGTGTCACGACTACCATTGCTGAGCTCCGAAGCCCTGTGTGAGAATGTCGAGTCCTTGGGCTGCGATTGATCTGACTCGTTATCGAACGGGTGACTTCCTCTGCCCCCATGATTGAGGGTTCAACAACCAGAGGTGTCAATAAAGACAGGATAACGCACGCAAGCATTACATAGAGGATGACACCAGCACTCCAACAATCAGCCGGCATTCTGCGCGATTTGAGATCAATGCTAGACTGTCAAAATGAAACCTACCCGATGTACCCAAGGTGCTTATGATCCAATGCTAACACCCCTTCTGGTGGTAGGTAGGAGACTGTTCCACATACGTTAAAAGTTTCCTGATAAGCATTTGGTCTCGCCAACCCAAAGTCGGCTATCAAAATGCGCGGATATGGTCCAGGTGCGTGCAGTAGGATATTTTCTGGCTGTTAAAGATAGGGTGCGATTAGAAATCATGACGACAGAGGAAGAGCGTAGGAAATATTCCTTGAGGTCTTATGTAACAGGGTCAGACAAGTCAAAGCGCGAGAAGGTCGGGCAAGAACAGTACCACGATGTGAGATCATCAAGTCGTGCAGATAGCGCAGACCTTCAAGGAGCTGATACATGATATACTTGGCCTCAGCTTCGCAAAGAGGATTTCCAGCTCCCATAGGTCCAGTGATGTATGTGAATAGGTCACCACCAGTACATAGTTGCAGAAAGATGTTCCTAAGAAGCCCAATTAACTCGGCAGATCCTCTAAATCCGGTCAGATAAATTATCGAACAGGAACTTTTTATCTCGCTCAGTGTCGTATATCTCATTGATATTCGGCTGTTTGAGTTTAAGGGACGGCTAAAAAGAAATAATGACTAAGACGTACATGCTTGAGTTTCATGAGAATTTTGACTTCCTTCATAACCTGCTCGACTTCGCTCTCTTTACGTGTTCTAATGCTCTTGCAAGCGACCTGTCTGTGCTTCGTCGGGTCTAACGCAAGATGGACTGTAGCAAATGACCCTGTTCCAAGGCACTGAGAGGTGACAACATATTTTCCAAGGTGCTGAGTATTTTGTGAATGTCATGGACTTCCTTTCGGATTCACTCTATTACCTTTTGCGCTGCCTGTAGTGGAGGGGTTGGGTCAAATAGCGTTAGCTTATCCTGTGGTTGCTTGATGATGTGACGACAAGTAAATTCTGCAGGTATCATTCTAATTTCCAATGTTAAATCACTGAAAGAGTCACCCACCTATACGAGTTGGTCCCGGAAAACTGAGGACATCACCATCCATAAGTATAACAGAACTTTTTCTGATAATTTGGCCATTATATGCGATCCCATTTCGAGATACGTCCTAAAGAGCTATTTCAATGTCTCTGTAAAGTATAAAGAGGTGGTATGCACTAGACATGACACGATTACTCCTCCAGTAGGCGATCTGACGCTGAGCATGATAAAATGTAAGTTAAGCTGGGCTGATTGACGGCGATTTGGACTTAACGCATGGAGTTTACAGTGGATATTCGAGATAGCAGGTTGGTTGATCACATATGTACTGATCGTGGAAATGAGACAGGGCGTTGAACTCGAAGGAGGAATGTACCCACCATTGCTTGGCATTCCTTCCAATTGTAGCTGGACGGGTAAAACCCAGTAATATTGCTAGGAGAAATATTATCGCAGTACTCAGTATCTATTGTATGATTTACCTTCTCGATAACCTTGCCAACCCGTGATGAGTTTGGCGCATATATCGATGTCGTTTACATAAACGCTATTTCTCGAATCTGAACGACAAGAAAAAGATCTTGGTTGAATCTGAAACATGACTGTTTGAAAAGGGAGCAAGAATATTATAATGCTGAGTTGCTTCGGTGGGTGTGTCCTTTCTCACCTCGACAATATGGAGTTCGAAGAGGGATAGTCTTGGCTTAATGGGTTGGTTGATCCGTTCGTAGTGATGCCATCATGCATCAGTGCCTACATCCTCCAATGTTACAGTCGATATTGCAGCTCCGCCATCTTGCAGATGATTCGTAATTTGTGGAGAAATCAGTTTCCAAACAAAGAACAGTGCGTGCATTGAATCTGTGTCAACATCATCTGATGATTTCCAGTGTAAGGCATCCCTTCTCCCCGACAATCGCCTGGTTGTGATTATCGTGTCCGCAACTGAAATTTATGTTATCATCAACTTAAGCGGCGAGGAGCTCCCAGAACTGCTGCTTCTTCGTCGTGTTGCCGTAGAACTTCATCCACGTGGCATCTCCCGTCCCCTGGTCGGCCACGATGGTATATATTTGGTCGGTATCTGTGGCTTTCATGCCAGACGCGTATTCATCAGCCATGATCCTGCTATTCCTCGAAAAATTGAGATCCTGGGGCACCTGAAGTCCTCATGTGGGCTGACCACCAGTCTTCAACAGTTTGGAACAATGGTGCTGTTTTCTTATGATAATCACCATAGGATACAGATGGCCACGTATGACCTGACTTCACGTCTCTCTCATCACCGATGGCTGCGACTCAATATACTTGAGATCAGTAATATTGGCTGGACTTGATGACCATGTAGGCAGAGTAGTTATAAGACGTTCTGGAGCTAATGGTTGTTTTCTCATAAATGGATGTGATCCAATATAATTTGTACTGCTTTGCATGATGTGAAATATCTCTATAGCTAGCTACACTGCTGTGAATAGTCCTTGTAGTGATTCAGCTGGTGATAATGCCTACAAAAATCATGAACCAGTGTGAATGAAGACAGATTTTATCTCACGCATAAAATGAGTAACTCCAGAACTTGTTTAATCTGAACCTTCAGAGTATCCCTTTGTTCAGGTACAATGCTTATGTTAGTGGAATAGCATTTCCTACCATCAGAACAATTTACTAGCCCAAAAATCGAACTGTTCCCATCAGTCAGAACAAACTTGATGATTTTCGGGCCCAGTGAGGTCTAGGATCGTATGGACGTTCGTCCACGTTATCGCCAATTTTACGAAAGACGGAGTGGAAACAAGCTTGCGTTCATTTCTCTTGAGAGGTCCGCAGTGATGACCTGGAGTGGGTGTTCTTTCCCGAACACGCCGAGCCTGTTCATCATAAACCCACAATGTCAGACATAAATTTCGCGACATTGGAGCGGCTCGCTTCTTCCACTGTAATTATTTGG
>Ga0153938_1001074_pt1 | contig 11052 bp, 11 predicted proteins | sample TSNY022MetaG_FD_104740 | JGI IMG/M metagenome (GOLD analysis project Ga0153938, IMG submission 104740) | Attine ant fungus gardens microbial communities from New Jersey, USA - TSNJ022 MetaG | ecosystem: Host-associated > Fungi > Mycelium > Unclassified | place: USA:New Jersey: Brendan T. Byrne... | reverse complement strand
TTTTGAAAGGAATAACTTTATGAGAACTGAACAGGATTTGACGGTCGGTAATGTGTCGATACAACTTATCAAATTTGCAGTACCTTTATTTTTTGCCAATCTGCTGCAATCGCTTTACAATATTATTGATATGCTGGTAGTGGGAAGAATCATAGGAAGCACAGGGGTTGCTGCCATTAGCAACGCTTCCGCGCTCGTATTTATTATTAATGCCATTTGTACCGGCGTTACATTGGGCGGTACAGTTTTGATCGCGCAATACAAAGGCGCAAACGATAGAAATAGTCAAAAAGAAACAGTAGGCACAATTTACTCGGTAACGGCTATTGTAGCATTACTGATTACGGGGATTGGATTGTTTGCGTACAAACCATTGCTTGACCTTATGAACGTACCGGCAGAAGCATTGGAAGATGCTTACGAATATATGCTAATCATATTTCTGGGAACATTTTTTGTATTCGGGTATAATTCAACCTGCTCCATTTTAAGGGGCTTTGGGGATTCCAAGCGGCCATTGATTTTCGTGGGGATAGCCACCATTATCAATATTATTTTGGATTATTTGTTTGTTGGGCCAATGGCGATGGGTACCGTCGGCGCGGCCTATGCCACTGTCATAGCACAAGGAGTTTCTTTTGTTATCTCCATTGCCTATCTAAAAAGTCAAAGGTTTATTTTTAATTTCAAACTAAAGAGCTTTGCGATCAAAAAAGGCAAATTGATTTCCGTATTAAAAATTAGCCTGCCTGCCACGATTCAAATGACAGTTGTCAACATATCTTATGTAGTACTTGCCGCAATGCTAAACGGCTACGGAGTAACTGTTGCCGCTGCTGCCGGTATTGGTCTGAAAATCAATACATTTGCCGGGATGCCCTGTTGGGCTGTTGGACAATCCATGACCACTATGGTTGGGCAAAGCATAGGGGCTGGTTTGTGCTGTAGGGCGGAAAAGACCGGAAAAGTCGGGTTGCGGTTCAATTTGCTTGTCACCTTTATTGTCGTTGTTATAGTTCAGATATTTGCTATACAACTGGTATCTCTCTTCACTCCGTCAAACCCGGAGGTTATCAAGCTGGGAATACGATATCTAAGAATTTGCTGCTTTTGGAACATCCTCATTTACGCGGTTATGTATAGCTTTGACTCTTTCGCCGTTGGAGTGGGTTCCGCTAACATCGCAATGGTTGATGCTTTGTTGGATGCTGCCTTCATCCGGCTGCCACTTTGCTTTTTAATAAGCACATCCTTCATAAGCGGTTTTGAAGGCATTTATTGGGGTCAGGCTTTTTCGCCCATTATTCCCGCTATCATAGGCGCGACATACTTTCGCAGCAAGCGTTAGGAGAAAAAGCGATTGATAGAGACAACGCGCTAATAAGTTCGCTGCGCGTTGAAGCTGAAACAGCTTATAGGCGAACGGGTTTTAGGGGCATTTCGTCTATAGCTTTACCCGTGTATATCACCCATCGGGTGATATGTACTCTCAGAAGTGGAAGTGAAATGTATTGCATCATCTTGAGCGTGATAGAGATCTGCAAACGTAAAGGCATGCCACTCTTCGATAACATAATCAAAATATTTAAAGGTACACCGGCTATTTTTTAGCCGGTGTAAATGTGGTGCAGTTCAGCCGAAGGCTGAACTGTTACAACTTACTATATGATTTGAAACATTTTATTGTTAAACGTATTGACAATCATGTTAAATCATTTTATAATCAAATACAGTGGATGAATTAAGGAGGGGCTAAGACAACCATGAAAAATATCACAAGGGGGCAAGACGGAACAAATTCTTCCGATATGCGCAATTCGAACATGCTGCTCATCCTGAATATTCTGCGCAAGAAGTCGGTTTCTCGGTCCGAACTGGCGCGCAAGACCGGTCTTTCCCGCGCAGGGGTGACCTTGCTGGTAGATGAGCTGCTTCAGAACGGTGTACTGGAAGAGGGGGAGGCCAACCGCGCTCAGCAAGGGGGGCGCAGGCCAATTATGCTACGGGTGCGTGCGGACCGCTTCTACGCGGTGGGTATCTCGATCACCCGGCGGGGCTGTCGCATTGGCCTACTCAATATCAACGGCGAACTGATCGTGAAGGAGTTGGTAGAGTTATCGCGGGAAACACCTGTCGCGGTGCTTTTGGACCAAATTGCGAAGCAGGTAAGGGAGATGGTGGAAGGAAGCAGGGTGGACACGGCCTGCATCCTGGGCGTCGGAGTCAGTACGCCGGGTCCGGTGGATGTCGTTAACGGTTGCACCCTCACACTGGAACGGCTTGCCGAATGGAGCCAGGTACCTATTCTCGCCGAATTGAACGCTCGGTTACCTTGGCATTGCTATTTGCAAAACAGCAGCATCGCCCGCACTATCCTGGAGAAGAACTACGGCGTCGGTGTGTTGTACAAGAACTTTGTCTACATGAAAGTAGCTGACGCGGTCGGCGGCGGTGTGGTCATCAATGACTCGCTGTACACCGGTATCGGGCGGTACGGTAACGAATTTGGCCATATGAGCATCCGTTATGACGGCGAGCGCTGCGACTGTGGCAACACCGGCTGTTTGACGCTATTCGCCGGGATCCCGGCGCTGCTAGGTCGCCACCACGAAGAGGGCTTCGCCTCTTGGGAGGAGGTTGTGGACGCCGCTTATCAAGGCGACCGCAATGCACTGCATATCGTGCAGGAGGAGTCGGGTTACTTAGCAGTGGCCATTGTGGGACTCGCCAACCTACTGGAACCTGAGGCTTTCATCCTATCAGGGGACATTGACTACCGGTCAGACCTGCTGCTTTCGCTTATCCGCGAGCGGGTCAACACCACGCGGATGATGCGTGAGCGTCATGGTCTCGAAATTGTTGGTGCGCACATAACGCAGGATACCGAGCTACGTGGTGCCGCCACCATCATTGTGGAGAAGTTCTATCAAGGAGAATTCAAGCTTTAACGAGTACCATAGGCTGCGGACAGGAGGTTGCTATGGAACGCTTAAGTGTATTGCCCGTCTCCTTTTTCCCCGACTTTGCCGTGGGGCGGATGACTATTGTCGATTGGGCACGGATGGCGAAAGGGATCGGACTTGCTTACGTCGACCTGCCCAACTGGGTTTTCCGTTGCCATCAGCCCGTTTACCTCGGGCGTCTCAAGACCGAACTGGACATCCTTGGCATTTCCATCGCCATGGTGGGCACCTACTCCGACTTCACTAATCCGGATGCGCTACAGCGGCGACGGGAGCTTGACTACTTGCGGCGGGATATTGCGCTTGCATCCCAAATGGGGGCACGGTTGCTGCGGGTAACTGACGGACAAGCCCACCCCGGAACTGGCCTGGAGCAGGGAATTAACTGGGCTGTGGAGGGCTTGACCGAGGCAGCAGCAACCGCCGTTGACTACGGTATGCAACTCGTTTTTGAAAACCACGGCCAGCCTGGCGGCTGGGTATATGATGATTTTTCCCATAACGTCGAGGTGTTTCTTGAGATTGCGATGCGGTTGGATGGGACAGGAATAGGTATCAACTTCGATAACGGCAACGCCACCGGTTGCGGTTGGGATGCCGTGGAGTTGCTGAAGCGGGTGCTCGGCAATGTGGTGTCGGTGCATATCTCGGATACCGGTAGCCGCGCCACCACGCTACATACCGCGTTGGGTGCTGGCGCATCCCCCATCAGAGGGGTGCTGGAGCTGCTCAAGTCGAGCGGCTTCGACGGGTGGATCTGCATTGAGGAAGATTCGGGCCGTGGTGTGGACGGCATTTACCAAGCCGTCACGCAAGTACGCGGTATTTGGAACAGTCTGCCAGAATGGAAGGGGTAGCAGTCATGCTGACGGCGGATACCGGTACCCCCCACTACCACTACTGGACGGGCGGGGAGCACAACCGGTTTTTAACCTCGTTTTTTTCGCCGGTGTTGCAGGAGGAGATCCGAGGGTTCTCCATCGGGATGGTGATTTTGCCACCTCATTCCAGTAGCGATCTGCACACTCACGAAAAAACATGCGAAACATGGTATGTTGTATCGGGAACGGGAAGAATAACAATTGGTGATGAAACAGCGGAGCTCTACCCTGGACTATTGATCTACGGGCCTCCCGGCGTTGCGCACCAGCTATTCAACGACTCTATTGACACCGTATTGAAGGCGCTTCTGATTTTGAATCCAGACGGCGACGAGCGGGAGGTACTGCAAAAAGCTGTCAATATGGGAACAGGAGAATGACAGCGAGTGGAAATATCGAAATCCGGCAGCGAGTAAAATTGAGATAATGAAGGACCGGCAATACTAGCGGATGTGTGGACAATCCATTCGCCTGCGAAGCATATGCTTTTTGGATATGGTGTTCCGAAGATAGAGAGGCTGGGGTACGATGAAGAAATACATGATTCGCTGCGACCTTGAGGGAGTGACCGGTGTGGTCAGCTATACGCAGACGAAGCCCGGCGGAGCCGAGTTTGAATTTGGCCGCCGCATGTTTATGGGCGACCTGCTTGCCATGGTGAACGGCCTGCTGGATGCCGGTGCGGACCAGGTTCACATCTACGACGTGCACTTTGCGGGCCGCAACATTGATGTCGGCCAATTACCGGAAGGCGTTTTCGCTTATTGCGGCAAGCAGCCCTACCGCCCCGACTGGGCGGGCGGCCTGGATGCGAGCTTTTCCGGCTTGCTGTTGCTGGGCTTCCACTCCATGGCGGGTACGGGGGAACTGTTGAACCACACCTACGAACCAGACATTTTGAGGATGGACATCGACGGTCTAGTCGTCGGCGAGATCGGCCTGGAGGCGGCCATTGCGGGCTGCTACGGCGTACCGCTTCTAATGGTAACTGCCGACAGCGCGGGGGTCGCCGAGGCGGAGCAGCTAGTCCCGGGAGTGCGGGGCGTTACTGTAAAGCAGTCTCTGGGTGGGATGGCGGGCATCTGCTACCCCGCCGCAGCGACGGCGGCTTGGATCCACGCCGCTGCAAGGGAGGTTGCTTCCGCGCCGCAAACGGTAAAGCCGTTGGTGACCGGCCAGGAGGTAACGCTCCGTGTGAAGCTGGTGCCTGGCCCCTTCGCGGAGCGCGTGGCTGCCATATATCCGGACTTCGGTTCCGGCAGGGAGGTTGTGTTGCGTGGTGGAAATGTGTTGGAAGCATACGCCGCCTACTGGCAGATGAAACTGCGTTGCCTGGCGTGACGGGCTTTCGCAAGGCATTGACCGACTAAATGCCCGTCGAAAATTAGTATCCAAGAGCCGGGGAGGAGATAAGCGCGCGTCGAAGCCCTGACTTTGGAGGATATTTTGTCAACAGACCCTGATAAAATGAAGAATGAACAGGAGGAGAATGGAAATAATGAAAAAAAGTATCTGTTTGTTCCTGATTCTGGTAGTGATTGTCACTGTCATAACCGGATGTGCATCCGGTGGCCAGAGCTCTACCGACGCATCCTTGGACAGCGCCGCTTCCGGTGCCGTTCCAAGTGACTCTAGTGCGGGGGGAACTACCATAAGTGTGTGGACTGGCTACCCTGACAACCAGGCATGGCTGGACTGGGTGACCGAAAAGTACATGGAGGAGAACCCAGGCTACAACGTCGAGGTAACTACCTTCCCCATCAGCGACTTTGAGACGAAGGTTGCAGCGGCCATACCAGCCGGATCCTGCGCCGACGTCATCAGTATCAATCCAAGCTATGTATACGCCTACGTTGGTTCGAACAAGTTTGCGACTGTGCCCGACAGCCTGCAGGAACTGGTGCGAAGTGGAATCTATGACGATGCGGTTGTGGAGGAGTCCTCGTTTGAGGATAGGGTGGTGAGCGTACCCCATATGCTCTCCAACGCGGCATGGTTTTACAATAAGGATCATTTTGCAGAGGCGGGATTGACCGGTACGCCGGCCTCAATGACGGAAGTGCTTGAATATGCCCGGAAGTTGGTGAAGTACGAGGGCGACGTGATGACGCGATCTGGCGTTTCGCTGCGTTTGACCGGTGGTGCCAGCGGCACCACCGAAAAGTGGTGGGTACTGTTGATGCAATACGGCGGAGAGCTGATTACTGAGGTCTCCCCCGGCAAATATGTGGCAGGTTACAACAACCAGGCTGGTTTTGACACTATGAGCTACTACCTGGATGCGCTGTATGAGTACAAGGTGGACAACTTCGATATCGCACACGACGTATCGGCTTTCCTGGCAGGTGAAACTGCAATGTTCGCCCGCGAGTCTTCGGTTATCGTGGAGGCAGCGAACAACGCGCCCGACTTAAACTATGGTACCTTCCCGATGTTCAACACCAATATCGCCATCACCAAGAGCTGGTATGTGTTGGATAACGGTGACGCGGCAAAGATTGACGCTGGCTGGAAATACATCGAATACGTCAACCAGCCCGACAACATGATCAAGTACCACCATCTGACCGGTTACCAGCCAGCCCGGAAGGACCTGGATGCGGAGCAGTTGGTAGCGGGCGTCGAACAACGCGGGGCATTCTTCAAGGATTTTGACAAGGTGTATACCTACCTCGCGATTGATGAGTTCCAGGAAGTCATGGTGCGCCTGGCCACTCGCCTGATGGACGCCTACACTAAAGAAGACATGTGTGGTAACGACGAAGCGATCTGGACATTCCTTGAGGAGGCAGCGGCCGAAACCAATAGCCTGTTGGAGGAATACGGTCACTACGGCGGATAATCAGCCAACATCCGACAACCTGGCTGGTTATACGGTGGCTGACGTTACAGGATTAACCCGTGCAGCCAATACCGTTTTTTGTAGTATGTTAATGTAGCTGTCTATATGAAAAAATGTAAAATCTGGCTTTGATAGGGAGGTGTTTGAATGGTGGAGACGCGGGTACAGACCTCGGACAGCGGCTGGAGGCGCGGTAAAGGGAGAAGGAAGAACCGGATCCATACTCAAAAGTGGTCGATCTACCTTGGACTGGCGGCCATTCTACTGCTATTTACCTATTTGCGGTTCTATCCTATCATCAAGGTTTTCTACATGAGCTTGTTCAACTGGAACATGGCGTCAGGCGTTACAAAGTTCATTGGTTTTACCAACTTTACCAGGATGTTTGCCGACAAGACCTTTTTGGCCGCGATGGCCCGCACAATCTACATTGGCTTTATCATTTTACTCATCTCGCTGCCGGTAGCGCTGGCAATCGCCTGCGCCATCCACCGCAAGGTTATAGGCAAGAGCTTCTTTGAAACCAGCTTCTTCATCCCATATATTATTCCCATGGTGCCGGTGGTGATTATCTGGAAGTGGATCTTCGATACGAAGTACGGCTTGCTGAACTACATCCTGAGCTGGTTTGGTATAGCGAACCTGCCATGGCTAACCCACGGGGAGTTGGCAGAGTGGGCGATCATTATTATCACGGTGTGGAAGAACCTGGGATATTGCGTATTGATTCTATCGGTGGGTCTATCAGGCATCTCAAAGGATTATTACGAAGCGGCAGAGATTGACGGTGCCTCGCCATGGACGGTATTTCGACGCATCACGCTTCCGCTGTTGTCGCCGATCATTGTATACGTGTCGGTTATCATGCTTATCCGAGGATTCAACGTGTACACACAGGCTTATATTCTTGCGTCGGACTCCTCAGGTTCGCCGGGATACATTGTGCGCGTGATTGTGTACGATATGATGGAGAATGGATTCCGTTTTTTCAAAATGGGATACGCGGCAGCCGAGGCTGTGGTGCTGTTTGCCATAATATTCCTGCTCTCCATTGTACAAATTTTCTTTGGAAACGAGGACCGAAGGGATCGCCTACGGTTGCGGTGGATGGAGCGCATCCGAAGGCGCAAGACGCAGTAAGGAGGGATTTGTGTGCAAAGGTCTGACACCGCCAAAAAGGGGATGGGTATAAAAGCCCGATACCGCCTGGTGGTGACTATCAAGTTTGTGTTTTTTACGATTCTCTCGCTGATTATACTAATTCCGTTTCTTTATCTCCTGGCTTCAGCATTTAAACCGGGCAGTGAGATGAATGTGTGGCCGCCGAGTTTTTTCCCAAAGCGGTTTACGCTACAGAACTTTCGGACGCTGTTTGAAACCGCGCCCTTCGACCGGTTCTTTCTTAACAGTCTTGGGATGGCAACGATTTCGGCCGTCGGCACCCTAATGACCTCGACACTGGCTGGCTATGTGTTCGGTAAGTTTCGCTTCCGCATGAACGGGCTGCTGTTCGCACTGGTATTTTCCACCTCAATTGTACCATTTGAAATCTATATGGTACCGCTGTATATTGAGATGGTGAAATATAAGCTGAACAACACATTCGCGGGCATGGTGCTGCCTTACATTGTGATGAGCTTCGGGATCTTCTTCATGCGACAGATGGTAATGCAGCAGATACCCGATGAGCTGTTGGAAGCAGCGCGTATTGACGGATGCAGCGAGTACGGCATATTCTTCCGCATTGTGGTACCGCTACTGAAATCCGGCATTGCGGCGCTGGGAATCCTAGCTTTTGTGGAAGGCTGGAATGCCTTCGTGTGGCCGCTGATTCTTGTATCCAACAACAAGCTGTTTACAATGGAAATCGGCCTTGCGCTATTCCAGACCACGTTCAATGTGGACATTGGGGCAGTGGCGGCGGGCTCGCTGTGTTCGGTGGCACCGATTCTACTGGTGTTCCTGGTGTTCCGCCGGCAGATTATGGAGAGCATAGCGCTGACCGGAATCAAGGGCTAAATTTGATAAAGGAAGATGGAAAAATGATAAAAACATTTAAGGGTTTAAAAAACAACCCCGAAAAGGCGATCGGCGTGTTTATGAATTGCGGATGCCCTGAGTTCCTGGAGATAGCGGCCTGCACCGGTTACCAGTTCGTTATCATCGATAACGAGCACGGTGGCTGGGGCTGCGAGAGCAACGCCCACATGGTGAGGGCGGCGGAGTCTACTGGTATTGTGCCGATCGTTCGCGTATCGGACATCAATGAGGCGGAGATCAAGCGTGTACTGGATGTAGGTGCCGCGGGTGTGATGATCCCGAACATCAGCAGTGTGGAGCAGGCGAAACTGGCACTTCAATATGCGAAGTACGCGCCGGACGGGCGGCGCGGTGCCTGCCCCTTTGTGCGGGCCAACGGTTACGGTACCAACGACGCAGCCGAATTCTACGCTAAGGAGAACCGAGATATCTCGGTGGTGCTGCTGGTGGAGGGCAGAGGCGGCATTGAGGCGTTCGATGAGATCATTGAGTTGGAGGGTGTGGACTGTATCTTTTTCGGCCCGTGTGATATGGCTGTTTCATTGGGCCATCCCGGCAACGAGAGCCACCCGGAGGTACATGACGCAATTAAGGGCATGATCCAGAAGGCACGGAACAAGGGTATATATGTTGGCATGCAGGGTTTTGACGGTAAAGAGACGCGCTACTGGCTAGATATCGGCGCGGAGTACGGCGTGACTATTGGCGATCTTGGGCTGTTTTACCGCATCTGCAAGCAGACCATTGCGGATGTGCGCGGCGATTGAAGTTAGGGAGGGTTTTATGAACGCATTGAAAGCGACGCACTTCGGCGTAGTGCGGCAGTTGGGGCTGCTGACTAGTGACCTGGACAGATTTGTCGCCAGCTACCGCAAGTTGTTCGGCTTGGAACCGGATCGGCTGACCACTGTGCCGGAGGGCGCTTCAGCGGAGCAATGTAAGCGGCGTATTGCTTACTATAACTTCCCTGAGATTGAGCTAGAGGTGATTGAACCCGTGAACTCCAAGCGGGTCTGGCACGAATTTCTGGAGAAGCGCGGCGACTGCCTGCACCATATTCAGCATAATGTGGACGACCTTGCCGCAGCCTGCGCGCGAATGGAGCAGAACGGTTGCGTTATGATTGAGCGTGGTTTTTCCATCAACGTGGCGGAGGCGGAGTATGTGTTCTATGACACGCTGGCGCAGGTGGGCTATGTGACGGAGCTTGTGAACTTCAGAGAGATTGCGTCGCAAAAGGCCCAGAGGTGTGCTGACGTCAGAAAAGAATAAGAACTATGAAAAGTGGTATCCTCACCGGTGTGAGGGTGCCACTTCATGTTGACAAAGCCACAAGCTCCCCTATTAAGCTGTCTGGTGGTTGAGTGCCAGACATAGCCAATGACAAATGTTATTTTAGATCTCTATGTCGTTTTCAGATAAATCAATTTCACCATTATCTTTTTCAAATTTTTCTACTTCCATTTTACAGAGATATTCAATTAGATTTGACATAGAGAGGTTTTGTTTCTCTGCCACTACCTTAATTTTGCATGATATATTTCATCGAAACGGAAGGTAAAAGGAATTTTACTTGACATAAAAACCAGTGTAGGAATCCTCGCTCAAGCACAAATAAGTGGTTCTTCGAGACCGCACGCTAATCATTGCGTAAGCTGCTCTTAATGTGTGATGATTCAGTCAATGTCTTCTCCCTCAATTTTACGAAAAAGGGAGTACTGGTTATGAAAGTTGTATATCCTATCTGTTGTGGCGTCAATGTGCATAAATCATTTCTCGTCGCCACAATCATTAAGACGGATGGCATTATGCCGAAATTCTTAAAAAAGCGGTTTTCAATGTTCAATAACTCCATCTTGCAGTTCAAACAATGGCTGATTGATATCGATTGTTATGATGTGTGCATAGAATCAACCGGCAAATATCCAATTCGCATTCTTCGCGAATACATACGTTACAGCTCCAAACTAAGCTCCTGTAAAAGCAGTGAGAAAAACCGATTTCAAAATTCGTTTACCGTATGCAACGTAGCCCTGATTCTATCGTCAGCGACATGTTCGGTAAATCAGTAACTTTAATCACGGACTACTTAATCAATACGGACGAGTTTGACCCCGAGTATTGTAAGACCTTTCTTCAAAAGTCGCTCAAAAAGAAGAGCGATACCGTCATTGAATCCATCCAAGGCTACCAGATTGAGCAAGCCCAAAAAGAACGCATGCTTATGGTTCGCGAGCATTTGGAGTTCGTCGAAAATGCAATCGAAAAGCTGGATTCCAAACTCGACAGCTTAGTCAAACCTTAGTTTGTTTCTGATTACTTCTTG
>Ga0153938_1001072_pt1 | contig 11076 bp, 9 predicted proteins | sample TSNY022MetaG_FD_104740 | JGI IMG/M metagenome (GOLD analysis project Ga0153938, IMG submission 104740) | Attine ant fungus gardens microbial communities from New Jersey, USA - TSNJ022 MetaG | ecosystem: Host-associated > Fungi > Mycelium > Unclassified | place: USA:New Jersey: Brendan T. Byrne... | reverse complement strand
TAAAAAAGAGCGACAGACCTTAGGGTTTGTCGCCCTTTTTTAGGGGAGGAAAATTATGAGAATAGCGTTTGATGTTGATGGAGTTTTAAATGAAATAATAGAATTCCAAATTAAATATGGTAGAAAGTTTTTTAAAAAGAAATATAATAAAGATATTGTAAATGAAAATGCTTATGATATTCACAATATGTTTAAGTGTACTAAAAAGCAAGAAAAAGAATTTTGGACAAAACATATTTTTAAATTATGTTTTGGAATTAAAGCTGTGCCAGATGCTAAGAAAGTTTTGAAGCAAATGAAAAGTGAAGGGCACTATATTTTTATAGTGACTAAAAGAGCTCATACTGATGAAGATTCAAAATTAGGAGGCTTCATGCGTACCGCTTTAAAAATTTGGTTTAAAAAGAACGGGCTACCTTATGATAAAATAATTTTTTGTCAAAAGGATGAATTGAAATCAGATATTGTTGATCGTAACCGAATCGATATCATGTTTGAAGATTCAAGTGAAAATGCAAAAGATATCATCAAGTTTGTTCCAGTAATTCTAATTAATACTGGCTACAATAAGCATGTCAAAGGAAAACAAATTTATAGAGTAGATGCGTTAGAAGAAGGATATCAAAAGATTCAAGAAATTGAAGAATCAAAAAAGGAAATGGCTAGTCCCTTATCTAATACTGGCTATAATTCAATTGATCGACCAAGTTTAAAGTTTTTTACAAAATATGATGTCGAACAAAAACGAAAAAAGTGTCCTTATTCGCTTTATGAGATGTTAGAAAGAAGAAACCGTGATTTTCCTAAATCAAAAGCCATAACCTATGGTGGAAAAACAATTAGTTATGGAGAATTCTTTAAACGGATTGAAAATGTAGCTCAAAGATTTTTAAAATTAGGTGTTAAAAAAGGAGAAATTGTTACTGTATGTATGCCAAATACACCAGAAGGAATTATTACTGTCTACGCCTTAAATAAAATAGGGGCAGTAAGTCATATGATTCATCCTAAATCAGCACCAGAAGAAATCAAAAGATATGCCAATGAATGTAAGTCAAGAATATTTCTGACTTTAGATTCTAATATAGAAGATATAATGAAAGTAATCGATGAGACTTGTTTAGAAACTATTATCTTTGTTTCGCCAGTGGAATTTTATCCAATGGGAATTCTAAAAACATTATACAAATTAACAAATAAAGTTAAAATACCTGAAGACAAAAGGTTTGTTCTTTGGAAAAATACTGATGTAGCAAAAAAAGAATACATTAAATATACAAGAACTTATAATGCTGTTACAGATGATGCGGTTATTATGAGAACAAGTGGAAGTGAAGGTTATGATAAAGCTATTTACTTAGCAAGCCAAGCTTTAAATGAAAATGTAATTGGTTTCGTCCATGGTTTTAAAGATTTCCAAAGAGGAGAATTCTGTCCTTCAATCATGCCAATCTTCCATGGTTTTGGATTATGTAGTTCTGTCCATTTACCACTTTTATGTGGGCTGATAATTGAACCGATTCCACGTCCAAACATGAAAAATATTTTAAGCTGTATTAAAAGAGATGCAAATTATATTATTGGCGTTCCAACTATTTTAAGTGGCTTAGTAAATGATAAAAAAACTGTTCAATATGTTGAGAAAAAAGGTCATAAAATTAAATTATTTGTCTGTGGTGGCGATGCTCCAGGAACAAAAATCACTAAGAGATTTAAAAAATTGTACAGTATTGAAGTAAGTCAAGGTTATGGTTCAACTGAAACAACCGCAGGAGTAACTTTTACACAAGAAGCTTATTCTATTAAGACAAGCGAAGTAATGATGAATAAGTTAGCTGAAAATAGCGAATTGATTAATGAAAACTCCATTCTTTATACTTGTGGAATTCCATCTTATGACACTAATGTTAAAATTGTCTCAAATCGAAGTGGAAAAGAATTAAAAGCTTACCATGTTGGAGAAATTTATATAACTGGACCTTCAGTTATGCTTCGCATTAAAGATAAAGAAACTACAAAACAAGTGTTATATAAACATGAAGATGGAAACCTATGGTATAAAACTGGAGATTATGGTTTTGTAGATCCAGATGGTCGTTTATATTTCGTTGATCGAGTAAGTAACACATTCAAAAAGAATGGCTATAATATTTATCCTTCAAAAATTACAAAAATTGCTGAGACTTTTGATTGTATAGATAAATCGGCAGTTGTACCAATTCCTGATGAAATTGCTAATAAAAGAATAGGCTTATTAATTATTTTAAAAGCAGGATATGAATTTAACGAAGAATTAAAGAATGAATTAATGGAAGCTTTTAGCGAACATTTGCCAATATATCATCTTCCGGATGTTATTAGTGAAACGAAAGAATTTAAATTAACTAAAAAAGGAAGTATTAATTATAAAGCGTTAAAAGACCAATATGAAGGGACGGGGTTTATTAATGAAGCAATTAACAATTGAAACAATTGATAATGTTGAAAGTTATAATAAAAACTATATTGAAAAAAGACAAAAAGATTTGCCTAAATTTTTAGAAAAATTTGATCCTATTATTTTAAATCAGGATCTGATTCCAAGCGATGGAACAATTGTCTTCGCTGGGAATCATGATCATGTTCGGGATCAATACTTAGTTATTGCCGCTTATGATAAAGCTGTTCATTGGATGGCGAAAGAAGAATATTTTGATACGCCAAGCTTTAAGAAGAATTGGCAAAAAGCTTCTGAGAAAATAAAGGGTGTAAAAAAAATCGGATTACCTTTTGTTGTTCTTGGAAATGTTCTTATTCATTATATTTTTAGAAATCAAATTATTAAATCAGGGGCAATTCGAATTGATCGTTTTGGGGACAGTAAAACTGGTGTAGAAACAGCTATTGCTCTTGCTAAAAAAGGGGAAAATATAGGTATTTTTCCAGAAGGAACTCGTAAAACAAAAACTGATGAGGAAGCAATGTTATTAGATTTTAAAAAGGGGGCAGCAATTATTGCAAAAGAAGCGGATGCTTATCTTCAACCCTTTGCCAAGATTGGTTTGTTTGAAGATGATTCAATTCAACCAGTAATCAAATTTGGAAAACCATTTAAGATTGGCAAAATGAGTCTTGAAGAAGCAACAAAACAACTTCAAGAGGAAGTATTAAAATTAAAAAAAGAGTTAAAAAAAGAATTTTTAGGAAAAAAATAAAAGATAGCACTAGTAAAAAAATCACATTTTTGATATTATTGTAGAATAAGAAGGTGTTGTAGTTGAATAGTGTTAATTTTCAAATTTTCAGTTTGTTTTATATTTGTTTAATGGCTTTAGTTTTTTTCTCAAAGAAACGGCTAATATCGGTGGAAACAAATATTTATATTATTTTAGTATTATTAAATATTGTTGGTTTAGTATTAGATATTTTCAGTATTTTTACGATTCAGAATCTTGAATCTTTTCCAATAACTAATTGGTTAGTAACAAAAGGATATTTGATTTATTTGGTGACTTGGTTATGTTTTATGTCATTGTATATGATTAGTATTTCCATTACAAATAGATCAAAAGATGCTCATATTAAAGTTTTTTTTGGTAAAAAATTCAAGTACTATTTAATGTTATATATATTTTTTGTAGTTATGATTTTAATTTTACCGTTGAATTATTTTAACGATGGTATTAATACTTATTCTTATGGACTGAGTGCAGACTTTATTTATATTGTCAGTTTTTTAACAATTATCTTTTGGATAATGAAAATTATTAAACATCGAAAAACGAGGAATAAAAAATACATACCAATGCTATTATTTATTCTTTTAGCAATTATTGTTACTATAATTCAATATATATATCCAAATCTTTTATTAATGACTTCGATGGAAACCTTTATTACATTTTTAATGTTCTTTACGATTGAAAATCCGGATATTAATATGTTAAAAGAATTAGAACTTGCAAAGGATCAAGCAGAAAAAGCAAATAGAGCAAAAACAGATTTTTTGTCTAATATGTCTCATGAAATTAGAACACCTTTGAATGCAATTGTTGGATTTTCACAGACATTGGTTCAAACAGATACACTAGAGGCTGCAAAAAAAGATGCAGAAGATATTCTAACTGCAGCGGATAGTTTGCTTGAACTGGTCAATGGCATTTTAGATATTTCCAAGATTGAGGCTAATAAAATAGAAATTATTAATACCGAATATAATCTAGAAAAAGTATTTGATGAATTAGTTTCTCTTACCAAGGGAAGATTAAATGATAAACCGCTTGATTTTAGATATAATTTTGATGAAAGTGTACCCAAGTATTTATATGGAGATTTTAGAAGATTAAAACAAATTGTTTTAAATATTTTAACAAATGCAGTGAAATACACGGAAGAAGGTTATATTGAATTTAAAATTGATTCAATCATCAAAAAAGGAATATGTCGTTTAATTATTTCGGTTGAAGATTCAGGAATCGGAATTAAAAAAGAAGATGTTTCAAAATTGTTTAAGAAGTTTGAAAGAGCTGATGAAGAAAAGAATGTATCAATCGAAGGAACTGGAATTGGACTTGCTATTGCTCAAAAATTAGTTGAAATGATGCGTGGTAAAATTATTGTTCAAAGTATTTATGGTCAAGGAAGTCGTTTTACGATAGCTGTTGACCAAAGAATTGTAACAAACCCAACTCAAATTGAAAAGTTTCAATCAGAAAACTTTATGCAGGATGAACCTTTGAATATTGAAGGAAAGAAAGTATTGATTGTTGATGATAATAAGATTAATTTGAAAGTTGCTAGTCGATTACTAGATTCATACAAATTAGATGTTACGATGGTTAGCAGTGGATTTGAATGTATTGAAAAAATCGAAGCTGGGGAACATTATGATTTAATTTTACTTGATGATATGATGCCGAAGATGAGTGGAGTCGAAACATTTCATAAACTAAAAGCAGAATCGTTTTTTGATATCCCAGTAGTGGCTTTAACTGCTAATGCAATTTCTGGAATGAAAGAATCATATCTAGAAAAAGGATTTGATGATTATTTGGCAAAGCCGATCGATCGCATTGAGTTAGATCAAGTTGTAAGAAAGTTTTTAAACAAATAGCTAACATTATTTTCAGATTTATGCTATAATGTTGATATATAGATAGAAAATAGGAGATGGTGATACTTGTGAAAAATACAGATATTTTAATTAATGGTGGCGTAGATGTCCAAAAGGGTTTAGAAATATTTGGAGATATGGCAACTTATGATGAAACATTGGAAACATTTGTAATTGATGCAACAGCAAAAATTAAAAACTTGGAAGAATTTTTGAAAGCAAAAGATTTAAATAATTATGCAATTTTAGCACATTCTTTAAAAAGTGATGCCAAATATTTTGGATTTAGTGAGTTAGCAAATCTTGCTTATAATCATGAAATGGCGAGTAAAAGTAATAACGACAGTTATGTTAATGAAAACTTTGTGAATTTAATGAAAGAATGTAATAGAATCATTGAATTATCCAAAACTTATTTAGGTTTGGAGGAAACAACAGAAACTGATGAAGAAAAAACAATTTTAGTTGTTGATGATTCCAATATTATTATTAATTTTGTAAAACGTGTATTTAGTGATAAATATAATGTATTGATTGCTTCAAATGGAAATGAAGCGATTGAAATAATTAATCGTGAAAAAAATAATCTTGCGGCCATGCTATTAGATTTAAATATGCCTGATGCGGATGGATTTGTAGTTTTAAACTATATGAAAGAAAATAATTTATTTGCTTTTATTAATGTATCAATTCTAACTGGTAATGAATTACTTGAAACAGATCGTCGGGCTTTTGAATATCCAATTGTGGATATGCTAAAAAAACCATTTGATGAAGCAAAACTATTAAATATTATTAGTCGAACTATTGAATATAATATAAACAATAATTAGAGCATTGTCTCTTTTTTTGTATGAAAATGGGTGTTATATGAAAAATAAAATAATAATTGTATTTCATTTTTTATTAGTAATCATTTCCTGGACTTCATGGATTTGGCTTTCTTGGGATATTATTGCAGTATTATCTCTTGCTCACATTGTTATGTTAGAGTCATTTGATGGTTGTTTTCTTTCACACGCTCAATTTAAAGATAAAGATAATACTAATACAGCTTTCTATGAATGGTGGCTAAAAAAAATAGGAATCAAAAACTATAATAGAAATAGATTAAAAATATTTATGCGTTACTGGGTTCCTTTAATTTTGGTATTATTAGGAATTTTAATGCAAGAAGTATTTCATTTCATTGTTTTATTTTAAATTTTTTTATGGTAAAATAATTTTTAGGTGTAGTTTTATGAAAAATGAAAAAGCAAATAATATAAAATATCTTTCTAATAATTTGGAATTACTTAGAAGAATAAAAAAATATAGAACTAGAAAGTTTTATGAAAAAGTGGCTACTATGATGACATCAGAAGAAAGAAAAAATATCATAGATAGACTAGAACACAAATCTTGTTATAATTGTCAATTTGCCAGTTGCTCAGTATTACCAGTTGTTTATGAAATGGACATAAATTGTACTGGTTGGATAAATTATGAAATAATTGGCAAAGCACGAGTATTAAAAAATCATTATATTGATAATTTATGAAACTTTGAGGGAAGGCTCGGAGTTTTTTTAAAATTAATATCGATAAAAGAACACAAATTTAGATTATTTTATTGATGTATCATAAAAAATTGTGTTATAATGATTTAGATAATGGTAGGAGAGAATATGAGAAAAGTAATAGCTAGTATTGATATAGGTTCTAATACCATTAAAATGGTGGTAGCAGAATTTATGAAAAGCAAGATGTTTGTTTTAGGTACTGCCGAAATTGAAAGCGTTGGAGTAGAAAAAGGTTTTGTTGTTGATAAAGAAAAATTTACAGAACAAATCAAAAACTTGCGTCAAAAATGTGAAGATATGATTGGCCTTGCAATTCGTAAAGTAATTGTCTCTGTTCCTACTAATTATGCTGGATTCTTAATTAGTGAAGGATTTAGTTCTATTACGAACCAAGAAGGTATTGTTAAAAGCATGGATATTATTAGGACTATGCAAGGAACAGTTTACAATAAGATAAGTAATAAAACAGAAATTGTTGCAATTATTCCAATGCATTTTAAAATCAATGGAGATCAATTAATTGCTAATCCAATTGGTATGCCAGCAAGTAAGTTATATTTAAAAGCAGTATTAGTAACTGTCCCCCAGAGTAATGTCTTACCAATTCTAAAATGTTTTGAGAGTATTGGCATGGAAGTGATTGATATTACAATTTCAGGAGTTGCAGATTATCATGCAGTTAGAACGAATGATTTGGATATGAAAATTGGAGCATTAATTAATATTGGTCATGAGACAACCACGGTTAGTATCTTTAACAAAGGGATATTGACAAATACTAGTGTACTGGCAATTGGTGGTAAAAATATTGAACAAGACTTTAGTTATTTGTATAAAGTAACTTCAAAAGAAGCAAAAAAGATTAAAGAGGAATTTGCATTAGCAAACAAAAGACTTGCGAGTGCAAGTAATAAATATAATATAAAAATAGATGAAGAAGCAGTTAGTTTAAATCAATATGAAGTAAGTGAAGTAGCTCATTTAAGAATAGAAGAAATCTTAAAGATGGTAAAAAAAGAAATTAACCTCTTAACAAAGAAAGAAATTCATTATATAATAGTTACAGGCGGAACATCTGAGATTAGTGATTTCAATATTGAAATAGAAAATGCTTTTTCTCATAAAGCTATCTTACATCGAATGAAAGAAATTGGTGTTCGCGATAATAAGTATTCAGTTAGTGTAGGAATGCTTAAGTATTATAATGATAAAATGAAATTGAGAGACAAAGATTATTCTATTCTAACAATAGAGGAACAAGAAGAATTAAGTGGAATCGGAAAGAAACTTAATATTTCTGAAAATTCTGTTTTAGGAAAGTTATTTGGATATTTTTTTGATAATTAAGGAGAGTGTATTATGAACGGTTTGAAAATCGATCCGATTGCAAAGATTAAGGTATTTGGTGTTGGTGGCGGCGGTAACAATGCTGTTAATAGAATGATAGAAGAAGGAGTTCAAGGAGTAGAATTTTATGTTGTAAATACTGATTTACAAGTATTAAATGCGTCTAAAGCAGAACATAAGATTCAAATCGGAACTAATATTACTGGTGGTCGTGGAGCAGGTTCTAACCCAGAAGTTGGACGCGAAGCAGCATTAGAAAGCAAAATAGAAATTGAAGAAGCAATTAAGGGTGCTGATATGGTATTCATCGCTTGTGGTTTAGGTGGCGGAACTGGAACTGGAGCAGCGCCAATTATTGCCGAAATTTCTCAAGAATCAGGAGCTTTAACAGTTGGAATTGTGACAAAGCCTTTCCGCTTTGAAGGAAAGAAAAGAATGGAACATGCTTTAGTTGGTTTAGAAGAATTAAAGAAACATGTTGATACATTAATTACAATTCCAAATGATCGTTTAAGAGATATAGTAGATAAAACGACATCATTTCAAGATGCATTTAAAGAAGCTGATAATGTATTACACCGTGGAGTTCAATCTATTTCTGACTTGATTGCAGTTACAGGAATTATTAACCTTGACTTTGCAGATGTTAAAACGGTTATGGAGAAGAGCGGAAGTGCATTAATTGGAATTGGTATGGGAATTGGTGAGAACAGAGCAATCGAAGCGGCTCGTCAAGCTGTATCTAGTGCATTACTGGAAGCAACGATTGATGGCGCTACGGATGCAATCATTAACATAACTGGTGGCGATAACTTAACATTATTTGAAATTGAAGATGCGATTGAAACTGTTCGTGAAGCAGCTAATAGTGATATCAATATAATCTTTGGAGCAATTCCTAATTCAAATTTAACTGATGAAGTAATTGTAACAGTAATTGCAACTGGTTTTGAAGGAGAAACGAGTTCTGGATCAAGTGGTGATATTACGCCAAGAAGAAGAATTGTTGATGATATCGAAAATGAAATTGATATCCCTCCATTTTTAAGAAGTAGAGATTATTAAGATAGACAAAATTCTATCTTTTTTTTATGCAGTTATATATTGCTAAAGAAAGAAGAAACTGTTATTATTAAACTAGGTGAAAAAATGAAAAATATAAAACAGCAATATATTGGCGTTGCTATCATTTTAATAGTAATTTTAAATATTTTTCTAATATATAATACTAGAGAAAATTTAAAAAATATTAATAGTGATATAGAAAATAACGATATGGCTATCCTAGTCAATGGAGAAGCACAATCTACTATTCCAGTAAAAGGAAGCGGTAATTATGATGTTACAGTTAATTGTACAAATGGTACTGCTTCTTGGGACTATGATAATTGGGGAATAACCATTAATACCATAGATAAAGGCAATATCAAGTGTAATGTAGAATTTAAAACAACCTATTTAAGAACGGCTAGCAATGTTGTTGCGACAGGTGTATTCTTAAACGGGCCACTTGTTAAAAATACAATTGAAAGTATTGAATTTATGACCAGTAATAATGTTCCAAATGAAGCACTAGGTTCTTGGGATGTGTCAGCGAATCAAGACAAGTCAATAATGGCATGGTATTACGATAGAGATTCCAATGGTTTATATGAGGTCTATATCGGTGGAAATGGTGGAGTTTTTGCCAATTCTGATTCTTCCTATTTGTTTCAAAATTTGACTTATCTTTCATCAATTAATTTAGCTAATTTAGATACTTCCAATGTAACAAATATGTCCTACATGTTTTGGAATACTGGATATAGTAGTACCATCTTCACTTTAGATTTAGGCGATAAATTTAACACTGTCAATGTTACAAATATGTCTTATATGTTTCGTTTAACTGGCTATAATAGTACCGTCTTTACTTTGAATTTAGGCGATAAATTTAACACTGTCAATGTTACAAATATGTCTTATATGTTTTATCAAACTGGATATAGTAGCACAGCGTTTACTTTAAACTTAGGGGATAAATTTAATACTGCCAATGTAACAGACATGGGTGGTATGTTTGGTTCTGCTGGCTACAGTAGTACCGTCTTCACTTTAAACTTAGGCGATAAATTTGATACTTCAAAAGTAACAGAGATGTCTTCTATGTTTTATGCTACTGGCTACAGTAGTACAGTTTTCACTTTAAATTTAGGCGATAAATTTGATACTTCAAAGGTAACAACAATGTATGGAATGTTTTATGCTACTGGCTACAGCAGTACAGTTTTCACTTTAAATTTAGGCGATAAATTTGATACTTCAAAAGTAACAGAGATGTCTTATATGTTTTATTTAACTGGATATAAAAGCACTGTCTTCACTTTAAACTTAGGCAGTAAATTTGATACTTCTAAGGTAATATTGATGCAATCTATGTTTTCCGATACTGGCTACAGTAGTACCGTCTTTACCTTAGACTTGGGCGATAAATTCGATACTTCCAATGTAACAAATATGAGCAATATGTTTCGAGATACTGGATATAGCAGTCCTGTATTTACTTTAAATTTTGGTAATAAATTCGATACTTCTAAAGTAGCAAATATGGGCAGTATGTTTGCTTATATTGGTTATAGTAATTCGTATTTCACTCTCGATTTGAGAACATTCAATTTTGATAAGGTCACGAATTATAGTAATATATTTTATGCTTCCAAAGCAACTCATACAGCTTATGTTAAAAACGCTAGTGATAAAACATGGGTTACTGGTAAAGGTTTTGCTGGAACAATCATCGATTGTTCGAGTAATACTTGCCCTTAGAATTTAAATATAAATGGAATTATATATTGGAATACTAAAGATAGACAAAATTCTATCTTTTTTAATGTGTAGTTGTATATTGCTAAAGAAAGAAGAAACTGTTATTATTAAACTAGGTGAGAAAAATGAGAAATAAAAAACAACAATATATTTGCATTGCAATCATTGTAATAGTAATTTTAAATATTTTTCTAATATATAATAAAAGAGATATTTTAAAAGAGATTAATAGTGATATAGAAAATAACGATATGGCTATCCTTGTAAATGG
>Ga0153938_1001068_pt1 | contig 11093 bp, 14 predicted proteins | sample TSNY022MetaG_FD_104740 | JGI IMG/M metagenome (GOLD analysis project Ga0153938, IMG submission 104740) | Attine ant fungus gardens microbial communities from New Jersey, USA - TSNJ022 MetaG | ecosystem: Host-associated > Fungi > Mycelium > Unclassified | place: USA:New Jersey: Brendan T. Byrne... | reverse complement strand
TAGACCGTTGTAACATGGAAATGCAAGCATTCTATGATGAAGGTGGAGATGAAGAACTGTATATTAGGCTTTGTTTAGGTCTTCGTAAAAATACAATTTGTGTACAAATATACAGACTTATATGCGGTATCAATTCTGGTGAAAGGCTCGGCAAAAGCTATATCGAAATCAATATAAAAGATGGTGCAGTACTGCAAGGACAGTATTTTAATGAAGTTGAACTCAGAGTTGTAAATGAAGCTTTAAAACTATATGAGAGAGAATACAATAGTTGCTATATAAGGCCACTTAGGGATTGTAACTGGTAACAGATAGTAAGCATATGAACAAAAAAATTTAAGGGGGTGATATCATGAAGCTATTTAAAATACATACATATAAAAAAGCAGAGATTATGTCAAAGTATTGGAAATTTGTTGAGACGCACCTATTTAAATTTTTATTAAGTATTGGAATCTTTGTTGGAGCATTAGTAGAAATTGTATCAGCATACAAGGCATATGAGAAGTTTAAGTGTATTTTTTATGACATGAATAGCATTAGCAATGCTGAAATATCTAGTGAAATTGCATTAGTCACATGGTGCATGATCATACAAACATTATGTTTTATAGGGTTGTATATAAAACAGAAGCATGACGAACAATTACCTATTAAAATATACGGTTGGGAAGGTGACGCAATTAAGGATGATTTATTAGCGGCATTAATAAGTATCGGAGTTGTGATTGGAGCATTCGGAACTATTATATTCATGGTAGAAGTACTAGTTATAAAATCAATAACATTAAATTAGCATAGAAAGGATTTAGGAGAAAGAGAGAGTAAATTATGAGTAAACAAGACAATAAGGAGATCATTTGGACATATTCATTCAGACTGGTATCGAGCATTGGAGCCATAGTTGGAGCATTAGCAGAATTTCTATCAGCATATAAGATATTTACTTATAGCGTAGATAGTGCTAATAATCATGTATTAATATTCAATGCAGTTGCATTATTTATAGCAGGCGTATTTATGCAAGTATTAAGCTTTGCAGGGATGTATGTGGAACGCAAGAGGTATATGATGTGTTCTATACTATCACGAAAGATGCAAAGTAACAAATTTATGGACAGATTACTGAAATTATTAGTAGGTATGGGACTTGTATTAGGGGCATTAGGTATAATTATATTCGTAGTAGAAGTGCTGTTAATGCTACTACCACGTTGATATTTAAGACAGAAGAAGGGGAGAATCATGACTACACCAGATAAAGTAACTAAAATAACAGAGATGTTATTCTATTTTGGAGCCTTAATTGGAACATTCGGAATGATTATATCAATATATTCGATGTTCGATCCTAATTGGTATAAAGGTATTACAGGTCTTATCCCTATATACATGATTATGATTAGCGCAGTATGCATGGGAATTTGTTTAATGGCAATATTTGATATGAGAAAGCGAGAAAAACAGAAGTGAGTGAAAGGTTTAATCATAACTGAAATATATTTATTGTGTACATAGTAATACTTAGCATAATTACATTAATGCTAAGTATTTTTGATTTAAAGTGACAGAATATAAAAATAAAAAGCTTAGAAAGTTTATAGGTGATAGGGTATGAGTATACTGACTTATAAATGGGCATCAAAGTAGAATAGGTATAAAATAAATAATTAACGAAGGAGAAAAATTTATGAATAGAAACGCAATGGATATCAGAAATACGGTTAAGGGAATTTACGACATTCAGAAATTACGTATTGCAAGTGGTAACCGTGTAGTCGCTAACTTTTACATCAAAATGGGAATAGAGCCTGGTGAAAAGGTAGACGGACTAGAGGAAAAAGACAAAAAAATGATTAAAGAGTTACAGACAGAATACAAACGTATCACAGATATGATAGTTGAAAGTAATATGCTCACCAAAACAGCAATTAAGCGTAGCTTGGAGAAAGGTTCAATCAATATCATTTCTGATGAAGCGGAATATTCATTGGTAAAGTCTTATATGCATTTACTTGAGTCAGAGGAAGAAGCAACTAAGTCCTTAGCCAAGCAGATTAACAATTATCCAATATACAATGAGTTTTTGAAGGGTGTGAAAGGTTGCGGGACACTGATGTCTGGAGTTATTATCTCAGAATTTGATATTTACAGTGCAAGACATTGCTCAAGCTTCTGGAAATATGCCGGCCTTGATGTTGTAGTGAGTGAGGACGAGGATGGTAACATTGTAGGAGAGGGAAGAAGCAGAAAAGCTAAACATCTTGTTGATGTGGAATACGCTGATAAAAATGGGGAGATTAAGACAAAGAAGAGCATTACTTATAATGCTTTCTTAAAGTCAAAATTAATTGGAGTATTGGGCGGCTGTTTGATAAAGTCACAAGGATATTACTATACTGATGTATATCTTGGATACAAGAACAGAATATCGCTTGATCCAGCAAGAGCAGAATATTCGAAAGACAGATTGAACAAAATGGCCATCCGGTATATGATTAAAATGTTCTTAAGAGACTTATGGATGGAGTGGAGAGCATTAGAGGGATTATCTGTTACAGAACCCTGGGAAGTAAAAATGCTTGGCATGAAACCACACAAGGCATCCTGATTATAAGATTAAGTTTAATGGATCAACATATCAAGGCTATAAAGGCCCTAATATCAAAATGTACCAAAACTATAGAGAAACCCGAAATAGTAGAGTGTACCAGCGGAGAATAGAAATACATGAATATTAAGTGTACCAGCGAAGAATAGAAATACATGAAGATTAAGTGTACCATGGATGAAGAGAAATACACAATATAAAAGTGTACCATAGGTGAAAAGAAATACACAACGTAAGAGTGTACCATTACAATCTAAAAACCCAAAAGAGTCAAGTGTACCAAGTGATATTAGAAATCCATAAGCACAAAGTGTACCATAGATGCATAGAAATCCAGAGTATTAAAGTGTACCATAATCAATAAGAAACCTAAAATAAACAAGTGTACCACGGTTGCCTAGAAATCCGTAAGTATTAAGTGTATCAAGAGAAGGCAGAAACCTATAAGAACAAAATGTACCAAGAGCAGATAGAAACCCAAATTAATAAAGTGTACCAAGAGCGAATAGAAACCCAAGATAAAAAAGTGTACCAAAAATATTTTAGAGATCCAAAGTTACGAAGTATACCAAAATAAAATAGAAACCCAGTATTCATAAGTGTACCATTGTTGCCTAGAAATCCAGCAGTATCAAGTGTACCAAAGGAAAAAAGAAGCCCTTGTTGGCATAGTGTACCAAACGAAAAAAGAAGCCCGAATTGATGTAGTGTACCATTGGCATATAGAAATCCAAAACAGCAGAGTGTGCCACAATTTTAATTTTAAGGAGAGGTAAACATGAGAACTATTGAAGAGATATTAAACAGCGGGAAATTAGAATTTGAAGATATGGCAGTAGGAGAATGGATAGCTTATACAGATTATCTATTTGACAAATACGAGAAGGAAGGATTTTCACCAGTTTTGGTTAATAGAAGAGGTGAATTTACACCTATTGACCCAGAAGATGCTCATGGAATGCCATTTGAAATCATTAGAAGATGTAATGAGGATGAAGTAGATGGTCTAGATGAGCTTCCAAGTTGGAAAGCAACAATACATCCAATGTATGAGAGACTTTCAGGAGAAGAGAAAGACGAGGCGGACGAATACTTTGCAAGAATGGGTGAAAACCCAAAAGATTATAAAGATTTTGAAGTGAGAGTATATCCTTGTGAAGTTGTTCCTAGTGTTATAGTTAAATACTATGAGCTTAGAATAGCAACTATGATAAATAGAGAGAATGAACTCTTAGAGAAATTAAAAAGAGAGACTGGGTATAAAGCTGAGTAGGCAGCGTGTATAGTAGATGCAGTGAACAGTAAAGAATGAAAGTCCATTGCGTCTACTATTTATGTAATAAGACAAGATTGAAAATTAGTTGAGACATGTGGTAAACATATCAGCTGCAAAACAACTAAATTAATTTGCGATGAAGGTATAGTTGTAAAAATAAATAGTGTAAACTAAAAAATATTTAGATATACAGTTAAGAAAATATAATGTATGCATCGTATAATAAAAGAGGGTTTTGAAAGTTTAAGGGTGATTTTTCAGAGGAATATTGAAGGGTGGTTTTTTGAAGAAGGTAGAGAGGATAAGGAAAATGAAAGAAACGCAAGACTACAAAGTGTATCCAAGTAACTTATTGAACAGAGTGTTCAGAACTAAAAAGTTAGTGTACACGCTAGACAAGAAGCAGATAAAAGAACTGCATAATACAATGAAAAAGTGTATGGAATTACATCATTGTATAATGATAGAGGAATTCTATTTGGAGCAAATGACAGTCAGACAAATAGCAAGCAAGTGGGAGATATCAGAAGGTCAAGTGGAGAGTTATAAACAGACGGGAATAAAGAATTTAAGAAGATTAATGTTCAAAAAATATGCACAAGAGGTAGCAGAAGCATGAATGAAAATCTAGGTGAGAGAATTAGGAAAGAGCGAATTAACATGAGATATTCGCAAAGTGAACTTGCAAAAGCTCTTAATGTTACATCAAGCGCTATATCAGCTTATGAGCTTTCTGAAAGGACTCCTTCTGTAGATACGCTAACTAGGCTTGCAAGAATTTTTAATACTTCAATTGATTATCTAGTTAATGGTGAAAAATATATGCCAACACACATAAGTCTTGAAGGACTGCAACCATATGATGTAGTAGCAATTAGAACTCTTGTAATATCTTTAAGAGGAAGAGGAAAAAGCTACAGACAGAAAGTTTAGGATTAAAAGGTAAATTTAACAAGAAGTTCATGTAACATAGTAGCATTAAGGATGAAAACAAAGTTTAATTGAATAAAACAATACTATGCTTTAGATATACTACCAAGATATTGGGTATATATCTAAAGCATTTTTATATAGCACAAAATATATAGTTATTATACTGAAAATATAGCTTATTAGGTAAAACAAATAAATTTATTTGTTATTTTTAAAGTTATAAGATAACATACAAAGCGGGGATGTGTATACACAATGAAATATGGAAGTGATGCTAGTATAAGATTAGCTTATATAAAAAGAAGAATAAGACTAAAATTAGCATCTATAAAAGATTGTCTTGATGAAAAAACTTATCAAGCAATAGAGGATGCGTTAGAAGGTAGCTTTGATTTTGAAGAGCTGTTAGAAATGAATGATTTGGAACTATTCATAGAATACTTGAGGTTTATGGTAGGACAAACACAGAACATAAATAACAATATAAAATTTGATGTAATAGATGATAAGTTAGGGGTAGTGTATACAGAGGATGAACTTGAAATAATCAAAGTGCTCAGCAGAGTACCTGAAAGAGGCTCAGTAGAAATAGAATTAGCTGAAGATAATGAGGTAGACCCAGAAGATTTAAGTGAAGAGGAACTCGCAGAAATCGCTGGTGATTTGGGAGTACACTTTGTAGATGATGAAGAAGATCAAGAAGATATTGATTCAGAGGACTTATTTAGTGATGATATAGCAGATCAAGTAATAATAGGTGATGGAGAGGAAGAGGATGAACTAGATTTAGAAGATTTAGATGATGAGGATTTAGATGATGTATTTGTGGAGTTTGAATCAGACGATACTGATGAACTTGATTTAGAGGAAGACGATGAAGAAGGCTCAGATTTAGGAACTTATAACTCTGGAGAGTTGCCGGTACATGCTTATACATCAGAAGATACTCAGTATGAGGTAATTGATGATGAAGTTATTATTGTTGAGGATGCAGAGGATGATGTTGATACGTTAGATATAGATGATATATCTGAACACGATTTGGATATACTATTTACAGATTCAGACGATGATGAAGATGATTTAATAGACGACGATGAAGATGATACTAGTGTGTCAGAGATATACTATGAGTCAGATGATACACAAGATGACGATGATGAGGATTTAGAGGATGCATTAGAAGATAGTGCCGAAATAACATTTGTAGATGATGCAGAGCCTGAAGATGATCTGGACACAGATGATACAGATGATTATGGCGTAGAATTTGTAGATGATGAAGATGATTACGATTTGACAGAGAATGATGAGGATAATCAAACTAGAGATAGCAGTATGTCAAATAAAGCACAAGAAACTGATGATAAGAAGCAGCATAATGAAGCATTTTTTAGACATGATAAATGTAATGAAGCTATGGATAATATTACAAAATTTAGAAATATACTGAAATTATAAGGAGAAAAGACATGAGAAAATGTGTTAATAACGTTGTTGTAGACGTTAAAGCAATTGAATTATATGAAAAGGCTTTTGAAGGTATAATATTAAACAGTCAAGCTATTAGTACAATAGAGAATACGATAGAGAACGCTAATAAATTAGTGAAGTTTATTGTAGAGGCTTATAACGATTTTCATTCGAAAATACCATCGCCACTATATGCAGTAGAAACTAATATGAAATACGTTGTATTAGCTAAATATATAATGAATAGAATAGATCAGAGCGATGAGCTTAGAGGCAGTGTGAGTGTAGAGGATATAGCATTGAATGACTGCATATACATAAAAATAGAAGAGGATAAGGTATTAAAACTGATATATAAGACATGGGCAATAGAGGCACTACAGGATCAGTTCGAAGACAATAGCAGTTTAGATTTGGAAGATTACGTAAACGAAGTAGGATATGAAGAGTTTATATGGTTCTATGAGCAGATGATAAGCGGTTCCGAAGATATAGACTTGAATGAATATTATAATGTATTCATGAAGGAGTTTATTGACGCATGTAAGCATATTCCGACTGTATTAAACTGGGAGTTAAATAGAATACTTGACTTTGGACGTATACCAAAGCAGATGAAATTCGAAAAGAATAGGATAGTAAACTTAGATACTAGATATTCTTACTTTTTGGATATTTATTTAGCCGGAACAAGAAAATCTAATCAGAAAAATTTAAGTATAGTTATAAGTAATAATAGATCAAAAATAGAGGAAAGTGCTAAGATAGTAGATGTATATGATTTTGATGTATACGGGAAGTCTATAGACAGTGGACTGTTAAGTAAAAAAGATGAAAACAAGATAGAGAAAAAAGACATTGACGGAATGGTGGGTGTATTTAAAATTCTATTAAATACAGCATCAGAATTAGGAAAAGGTATAGAAAATATAGAGTATCATGGTATTGTAGATGACGACAGTATAATATTCTCTATAAATAATAATGTATACAGTTGTGATTTTAATAAGAGCGCTGATATAAAAATTCTAGCTAGAAATGTAGAGATACATGGTTACGAAAGTAATAGATTATACTTAGTTAGAGCAGAAAAATTAAAATCAGGCGTAATAAAAGAAAAGATATACGCTTATAATATAAGGAGCGAGCAACTGAAAGTATGTAAAATACAATTTAAGCAAGGGTAGGTGGGAGTATGACAGAGCAAGAAATACAGAGTTTATTAGATACATTGAAACAAGAAGGAGAATATAGAAGCAGTATAGAGTCAATAGCACTAAGTACTTGTAAGTTCGATGGTGAAATTAGAGCTATACAATGTGAAATTACAGATAGTTATAATAACAAATCTTATCACAAAAGAAAAATGATGTACTTAACTAATAAGTGCAATACAGAAGAAGATATTGAAATAGCTATAAGAGATTGGTGCGAAAATATATTCAAATGTGTATCGCGCGTAAGGCATTTAAACGATGCAATAGATGATTGCATGAAAAGTGAGAGAACGGTCAGAATTGAGTTTAGGTTAAAGGGTACAAATGTAGGTATTGGAATAGAGAGATGGGATTTTGATTCTGTCGTACTAGATATTACTGCACCTCAAATTGAAAGAACATTTGACGAATCTTTGTGTGAATTGGCAAATCTCTTAGGGGAATACATTAATGTTATGGAATTAGCAAATAACATAAATAAAGATAAGTTAATGCAATTTTTAAATTATAGTCTAGCCATAGAGTATAATTTTATGACAGAAAATTTTAATAGTATCAATTTATTAGAATTTGGATACTATAAAAGATGTCATTTAGTTGACTTAATAAAAAAGAGAAAAAGAGATAAAGGCATACTGAACGTATTGACCACAGTATCTAGTGAAGACTTATCATTCATAGGTAAAATGAAATGGAAAGTAGATTATGGAAATAAGAAAGTTACATCAGAAATTATTGACAACAAATTGCTAGATATAAGAGACGGCACATACATAAGAGACAAAGCAACATTAGAATGTATCTGTGAATTAGTCAAGCTTAGCAGAAAAGAATTAGATGAAGCTTTTAATTAGATAAAGGAGAAATCGAATGGGCAGAAACAACTCTGATTACGACTTAGACGGATTAGGTGACTTTGGTGATTTATTGAATGATGATGAGGACGCATTCTTATTTGAAAGCGATGAAGAAGATGATGGAAACAGTATAGGAAATTCATCGTTTGGCAATTCATTTGACTTTGATACAGAACTTGGTGAAGAACTTGAATTTGCAAGTGATGCTTTAAATATAGAACAAGATACAGATGTATCTGAAGACGATACAGCATCACCAGAAGAAAAAATAGCAATGATAAGAAAAACTGCTTTATTTGCTATAGGGGCTGGAATAGTAATATTCTTAGCTGTAATGGTAGTAGGAAGGCTAATCATAAATGGAAAGAATGCCGGCCTTAATATAGTAAATGAGACAAAGCAGTCACAAGTGAGCGAAACAAGACAAGTGCAATCAAATGAAACAAAACAAGTAAGCGCTCAAAGTAGTGATAAATGGGTTAAAATTAATGGAGATACTTCAATTAAATTTGATAACTTAATTGAAAGCGTATTCACAGTCACTAAAATAGAGCACTATGCGATGGTTACTAACAGTGAAAATGATAAGCAAGTAAAAAGTATACTCTATGGAACAATTGATGGTTTATATGGTACATATAGTATGGAAATTCCGTTTGATAAGGCAAATAAGCTTAAAATAAGTAATTCATTCAAAATAGAATACAGTATGTATAATAATGGTAACTATATGGTTATTGGGAATGTCCATTACCAATAGTTAAAAAGACTAGAAAATGAGCTTTATTTTTAAAATAGGTATATTTTATTTTAATTCAAAATTGAGGGCATTTAATAGGAAATAAGAGAAAAATAAAACTAAAAATATTTAAAATTTTGCTTGACAGATTAAAAATTAACTGGTAAGATAGTAAGTGTAAAGGATATATTTACCAGTTGGTTTTGAGACAAGAGAATGTTTTTAGAAAATATCTTAAAAAGTGCTTGACGGATTTAGAATTAACTGGTAAGATATAGAAAGAAAAGGTTATGTGTAAAACAACTACCTAAAGAAAAGAAGAAAAGAGGAAAAGAAGTATGGCTGAAACAATGAGTTTTGAGAATTTGGGCGTTGGAGCAGAGACTGCAGGTTTTGCAGGAGCAGAGGTAGCAGTACCGACTGCAGCCAAAGAAGAGAATCCGGATACTATTTTGAAGAAAGAGCTGGCAAACAAGATTCAGACCGACGAGGCTTTCCAGAAAGTCCGCGGAAGCCGTTCTAAGCATTTAGCAGTAGTTAACACTCTGGGATGGAGTGATGTAGGCGGATTGATTGACAACACTCAAGATGTAATCGAAGAGAACGTAAAAGCTGGTAATATCAAGGTTGTACCGGCAAATGACACTACAGCAAAATTGACCGTTACTGTAGACGGGAATGTAGTCAAGGGAAATGTAAAACTGGCGACTGATAAAAAAGCTAAATATCAAGTTCCGCTTGACGAATCTAAAGTTGATAGCAGCGGCGATATGAAAAAGTTCCGTAGACTGCTTCAGGTACCGGAGATTGTTGGATACAACATTCAGAATATTTCAAAGAATCCTATTCCTTATACTGGAACCATTTATAGCAAGGGAGAGGACGGCAAGTACGTAGGTACTCAGAAAGAGGGCATGACGATTGCTCCTGGAAAAGTAGTTCAGATTACTCGTAAGGACTTGGCTCTGTTATGTATCAGACCGGAATTTGATCTGGTTCTCGCTAATGGTAAGTTGACCGGCGGTGTTCGTAAGAACTCTGACCCGAATGATATCAATGAAATCCTGTCTGCTAAGAAGTTTATCTTCTCGTCTGACGCTAACAAAGATGTAAACTCTCCGGAAGTTAAATTGAGCATTTCTGCTAAGCAGAAAGATGGTTCATTCAAGGTAAAACCGGAATACGAGGCAGTATTTGGATACCTCAACAATCCGGCTGAGAAGGATGCTAAGGCTAGCAAGAGCCAGACCACTAAGATTCAGCTTGATACTCAGGCTGTTGAAGCATATCGTATCAGAAAAATGCTCAACATGGAAGCATAATTATATCAATTCGGCAGCAAAGAACATAAAAAGAAGCGGGTGTAAACAAAAGTTTGCATCCGCTTTTTATTTGGCTTAAAAATTGAGTATATAACTATAAAATTAGCTATATATTAAATATATGTATATTTAATATATAGAAAGGAGACTTATTATGAAAAAGAGGGGAGACTTATTGTGAAAGAGAGACTGCTATATTTAGTTTTGGGACTAGATAATCAGACATATAAAATAATAGGAGCTATATTGGTGGTATTATGCATAATAGCAATAGTTAAGAAGGTTGTAAAATTAGCTATATATTTAATGATTGTGGCTACACTATGGCTTGGCAGTTTTTATGTAAAAGGAAATGTTCTCGAAAGTAATGGAATACAGATAGTAAATAATCAATTAAGCATTCAAAATGAAATAATATCATTAGGAGAAATTGCTGGATTTGAAAAAATAAATAGCAACTCGAGTGAAATTGTATTTGCAATAAAAACTAAAGATGGCCGAAAAGTAGAGATAAAGATGCCTGTGGATACGGCTTGGGTATTGGAAGCTGTACTAAATAAATAAATAAATAAATGAGAGAGGGTAAAGGTATGGTAGAAGTAAAGATAGAACTGGATAAGAAGTACAAGTGCGTAGCAAATTGTCCTGAACTAGATATTGATAAC
>Ga0153938_1001065_pt1 | contig 11124 bp, 9 predicted proteins | sample TSNY022MetaG_FD_104740 | JGI IMG/M metagenome (GOLD analysis project Ga0153938, IMG submission 104740) | Attine ant fungus gardens microbial communities from New Jersey, USA - TSNJ022 MetaG | ecosystem: Host-associated > Fungi > Mycelium > Unclassified | place: USA:New Jersey: Brendan T. Byrne... | reverse complement strand
TGTATATCCATTAACCATGGCAGATTCTTTTACTTGTTCAAAGAATCTTCTAACATTAGGTTGATCCCTAAAGTACATCTCATATTTTATTTTAGCATCTTCTACATTCTCAGCTGTAGCTACATTATGTAATAGTATAGCTAAGCTTCTGAATCCCATACCATAAGGTATTCCAAAGTTAAATGATTTCGCTGCGCTTCTCATTTCTGGAGTAACTAATGCGTATGGAACCTCATACATAAGTGCCGCCATCATCGTATGGTAATCACTATCAGGATTTTTAAATTGCTCTATAAGCATTTGTTCTTTAGCCATAGCTACTAGAGTTCTGTATTCTATCTGAGAAAAATCAGCATCTGCCATCACGCAATTTGGCCTTGGTACTACAATTTCTGTAACATATTTAGGCAACTGCTGTAAATTGGGTTTACTACATGACATACGTCCTGTAGCAGTACTAATCTGTCCAAAGCTAGCGAACATGTATCCACCTGGATACATAAAATCTGGTAAAGATACGAAGAACTTGGATAACATAGTACTTCTTACTTTATAGTCAGCATAGTGATTTATAATTGGGTACTTTGGAGTTCCATCTGGGTTTTTCATCTTCCTGTAATTTAACAGTATTTTCTGACCTACTGGAGTTTTTCCATCTTCCCTAACTTCCATTATATGTAACTTATTATAAAAAACATCACCAACCTGTTGTGGAGCGTTAATATTTATATAATTATCACTGTTATCTATTAACTCTCTCATTTTTGTAATAAGTTCTCTTCTGGATACCTCAAGCTTTTCAATTTCAGACCACTTATCGGCTACCAGTTTTTCAGCTTCCTTACTACCTTTGTAAAGTTCTATCTCATCAGTTAATTGCTTAATTTTATCAGATAACTCTTTTAATGCTGTTATTGTTTCTGTTTCTTCTTCAGAGTTGTAATTTATGCACTCTCTGAACTTATACTCATAATACAGTAAATCCACTTCTGTATTTACACGTACAGTATTTATTCGCTCTTCATCAAGCCTTATACCGTAAAATTCCATATAGGCTATTGCACAGCTTACAATTAACTCTACTTGATATAAATACTCTAATTCAGAATGGTTTTTCTTCATGTCTGTTTTGTATTTATACCATAAACAATATGTAAAATCTCCATCGGCAGGTCCATAGGCTTTTGCTCCATCATAATCCATGTAAGAGAAGTCTATATGTCTTGTTTTCTTCTTAGCTTTTCCTTTTTTCCCATTAGATGAACTTCCTCTAGCTGTTGCGTCATTATCTTCTTCATATTCTATAAAGAAATCCTTCAAATCCAACTGATCTATACCTAACTCTCTTTTTGTAAGGTATTTCAAATTAGATGGTTCTCCCTTATTACTTGTCGTACTTCTAAACTTGTACATTAACTGGTGCATTATCATTGTATCATCTTTTAGATTCAAGTCTATGTTATACAGCCAGCTAACTTTCCACTCATATATTCCGTTATGTGCACATATCGGAACTGTCTCTAAAATTTTTCTAACTCTCTCCATCAGAATCACATCACTGCCCCATTCACTTGCTGGTGTGCTTCTTATGAAGTTAGCCATATCATCTTTTCTGTCTCTGTACTCTCCTATTTTATATTTGGCCAATATTCTATCAACCACATTTTGGGTTATCTCATTAAAATTTCCATTTTCATCTTTCTCATATAAATTTTTAAATTTTCTTTGAGCGCACGGAAAATAATAGCTTATGTCTTTTTCAACACAGAAGATAAAACCAACAAGATTATCTATCTTATATGGACTTTTTCCTTCTTCTACAAGTTTAGCGTTTATCTCTTCTATATTCTTCTTATGTAGACTTCCGTATTTACCAAACATATTAATGGCCAATCCAGAAGTCTCCACATCGTATACTAATATACTCTTTAGCTGATACTCGAAATAATCAAAGAGTCTCTCTGCTATACTTTCATCATTCACTATATAATACTTTTTACCGTCAAGCCATGTGATATCTTTTTCAAGTGCTATTTCTTCCAACTTACGTACTTCAATATCCTCTGTTTCTTTTCTTAAACCGAATTCATTTTCTACACTATGCTTTGTACTCAATTTTTTAGTCGTCAGTTTTACCCAAGGTATTTCTTTTGGTATTGCAACTTCTTCATTAAGTGTACTCTCAATAGCTATAGTATCACTGTATATACCTACCCCACATATTTGTTTGTTAAATATTTCATAAGTATAATCTACACCAGATGATTTGAATATATGCCGTGTAGCCACTCCGTATTTAAATGGAGTGCTTGAAGCATTTTTCTTATTACACTTGTTCAATCCCTTTTTTATCAAGTCATATACCTTTTTAGCTTCATTGCTGCTATAACTAAATTCTTGTGATCCGTCCTTCATGAAAGCCGACACTATATTATGTCCACTATCAATCAGTACTATAGTAAAAGCATTTCCAGTATCTTCTGTTGCTACATTATATTTTTCATCTGCAGTTACATAATTACCATAGGTCTTAATCAACATGTGCTTAACCTCTTTCGTATTCCCTAATGCTTACTACACTTCCGTAGCACCAGACGATTCTACACCACTATTTATTATACTTGTTATAGGTATCATATTCGATGGATGTAAATCCATTGCATACACCTTATTTTTCGAATAGTTTTTTAACTCTTCTTCTAATTGATCATGATTACAACTAAGCTTCTCTACACAATACTTTTTAGCGTAATCTTTTAATTGAGGCTTCATTATTCCAACACCTAAGTATATTCCCTTTTTGTTACCATACTTATAATGTCTTGATAAAGAGCTTACTGCTTTTTCTTGTGCCTTATTATTACTTGTTTCAGTAATCCATTTATACAAACTACTGTTCTTAGTAACAAGAAGTATATTCCCTACATTATTATCCTTTAATACCTTTTGATGCTTATACAAAAATCTTAAAGCATTTATGTAAGACTTTATTGCCAAATCGTGCTGATTTATATTGCCAGCTTTTTCTGTAACAACTTCTTTTGTTACAATTCTCTTACATTCTAAGTCTCCTGTAAGTACGCAAGCCATTATAATGTAATCTGTATTAGCTGGCTTTCTAAATGAAAAGTGCAAATATGCTACCTCATTTATCTTCGATTCCTTCATCTTCCTTACCCCTTTCTATAATTACCACTTCTACATCTGTCTTAAATGCAATGTTTCTTCCAAATATCTTAGCTATATGTGGTTCAGATAACTTGTGAATTAATGCTTCATCTACAACTATCTTGTCTACATAAATTATTATTTCATCTTTATATACCGCTGCTAGTTGTAGTTCATTTGACATATTACTTAAGATGTCAAATACAATTAAGCTTGTTGCGTACTTTGAAGTTTTTTCCATCATTTCTGTGTAATAAGTCATGTCTGCACATTTATCTCCAAAATAACTTAGTGCCACCTTATCCTTCATTGAATAATAGTCAGACGCTTCTCTTCTGTATTCTGATAATGATCTTGCTAGATCAGATTCTAAGTAGTCTCCCAACACATCACTGTTATAATAAGCTACCAATCCTACATCCTCTAGACTCTTCTCTATCTCTTCTACTTCATATCCCAAATCACAACTGCTTAACTCTAAAGCTAATCCATTCATTAAATTATTGTACTTGAGTTTAATTAAAGTTCCATTTTTAAATCTCAAATAGTCTGAAAAAGATAAATCTACTTTAAGCTTTGGCTCATCAATTTTAACTGTTCTTACAGGAAATCCCACAATTTCATTCCTCTCGAACATAAATTTAAGATTGTACTTTTTACGTGACTTTGCTAATTTCAATAACTCTTTTAAATACTCAATTATGTTACTGTAACTCTTATTCCGCATCTTGTCTTTAGATTCATGCTTGAGTTCTTCAATTTTTTTTATGTCATATATTAACGCTTCTGTATCAAAATCTAATTCCAAAGATTTTGATTCAGCTAATAAATTTATCATTTCTTCATTCATAACTTTTGTACTTTGGTTAAATATCATTTGTTAAGTCTCCCGTCTGTCGTTTTAAGCGCCATTACCCGCTTTGATTAAAAATTCTACTTGCTCTTTTATTTCTTTATTTGTTCTCTTCCTTAGATTTTCTGTCATTTCTGAAAGTTCTAAATACCTTTCAAATGCACTCTCTATTAACTCTTTACCTATCTCCCCATCAAACCATTCAATATTTATCGTCCTATCGATATTGAACAACCTTATTTCATTAAGAGCTAAATCTATTACTACTATGTTTCCATTTCCCACACATCCGCGCCTATCGTTTGCTCTTATCTTTTCAATTAAGCTGTCCCCACAGACTGCTTTACATACATCTGGATTTCTAGTACAAATCATGATTCTTGTTGAATCATCCTTCTTTAAAAAATGTACAACTCCAATTGAAAACTGTAACTTATAATACACGTTAGCATAATCCATATCTATTATTCCTTTCCCAATAAAAATATAAAATATAAAAATTTTTAACTTAAAGTCACTCTCAAAGTAAAAACACCCATAACATATAGTTATGGGTGTTTTTACTTAAGCTTATTGATTTAATCCTAAAGCACTCTTCAAGAATTTCTTCCCGTGAACATGCTTCTCTAATTCAGATATTCCTGATTTATCTTCCTTTATACTCCTTAGTAGGTATACAATATCTTCATTAGTACTTATTACTGTCTTAAGCACAGAAGAACTGCTTTTGTCAGGCCCTATTATAGCCATAACATCATTAACTCTACCTCTCGCTTCCGAATATGTGTTTGCTAACAATGTTACATACAATAATGCTATGAGATCACAACCAAATTGATATCTGTTAAACCTCATATTATATATTGCAGTTTGCAAATCATATTCAATGTCGTCCATATTCTCTTCCCAAGCTACATTTGGAGTTATGTTGTATATTTCCTCGGTGTTACCTTCGCTGTCTTGAATAGTTGAAGATATTACTCTTTCCGATTCCTCTTTTATCCTACTGTAATACCTTTTTATACAGTAAGATATTGTTTTCATAACGTAGCCCCTAAGTGGAACTATCTTTCCAGATTCTTCATCCAAATAAACCACATAATCCGGTTTGTTATATAACTCAACGTACACATCAGACAGAATCTGCTCAGCTATGCCCTCAGAAAATTTTGTTCTGGCTATTATCATTCTTTTTAGCCTTGTATAATTTTCTTCGAGGTGCCTTATGGTATCCTTCCCATTACCTTTAATGTCGTCCTTGAAAGTTTCGAAACACATAAGGCTTCTGGTGGATATGTCTACCTTCTCTAAAACATCGAACATAATTCCATTTCCCCCTTAGCCCTATCTAAGGCACTTAAGAAGAACGTTCTGTCAGAGTTGTATACTCTAAAAATGGATGCGAATACTTCTCTCATTCCGTTGATAATCCATATATCTCCCATGACGCTTGAATCAAAAATGCCATCTTCGATATATTTCTGTATATCATCGAGCTTCTCAAGTAATACTCTGCCAGAGACTCTACAGTCTTTAGTGCAATTAATAAAGTAAAATATCTGTTCCTGAGTGCTTTCCTTTTCTTCAACAAGATCGCGATTAATATCTTCGCAACTTGCCATGTTCGTGTAGTGGGTCTGAACCGAATCGTCTGTCGTATCATCTGTAAAATGGGCAGTTACAACAAAATCACCATCTGTCTTATTGTAATACTTGCCGTTCTTAGCCATTCTTTTAAGTCTGCTTTTTATGGCTTCTTCAACCGTAATGTGAATGCCTTTTCCGGCATTGCCATCATAACAGTTATTGTTGGATTCGTTGGCGCTGTAACTAGCGAAACAGTCATGTACCAAATCTTCAGAATAAGTTCTGTCAATATTTAACGTGTTTACAAACTCTACCAAATCTCTATAGTTAGATTCTATTGCGAAATAACGTGTAAATTCTTGGTTATCAATATCCATAAATCCGTTAAATTCTGTCCCATCAATAGCACCGAATAATTGACTTTGAAGTCTCTCATTGAGATTAAGAATGCTCATTTGTTTGTTTCTCCTTTTCTTCTTCTTATGTCTAATTTCTTATATACCATGTTTAACTACCGTCACCAAATTTTCTTATTGGTTAAATTTTTCTCAATCCCCCTTTCATATTCAACCAATAATTACCATACCTTATTCTATCATATTACACTCTTATCGTCAACACTTTTTTTAAAATTATTCTCATTTTTCGATAAAATTTTTTCTCTTTTAATATACATACTGCTATCTCTTATATTAGTTATGCAGTATGCCACAATTATTTAGTATAAAATAGTTAACCACATTTACAAATACAATTTCACTATTTTACTCTCAAATTTTTCACGTTATATCATACACATCACGTCCTAACTACTTTACATTTTTCAACTCTGACTTTTCTTCAATGTACTACCATTTCATAACTACGTTTTTTGGCATTTTCTTTTTTACTACTTTTTCTTTAACTTCTCTAACTTCTTTTATCTTTTTCTCCTTAGGCTCTTTCTTTACTTTGACTGTTTCTTGACATGTAATATCTGTCTCAACTTTAACATATCTGATACATCCGCAACAATCAGTTCCCTCATGAAAAGCACTAGGCAAAGTACAATCCGAACTTAATGCATATTTAGCAGCTAATTCTCTTGCTTTTACAGCACTTAAACAGCATTCTTTTCCTATTGATAGTGGGGAATTACATATTCCTATTTTATCATCTTTTATTTTCAAAATAATCTTAAGATTATTTTTCATACTTACGTAGCTAAAGTTATGTAATGTTGTAGAATTATCTCTCAACATTACTCTATCTATCATTTTTATGTAAGGCAGCACATTCTTTAAATGTTCTGTATTTAAAGTTACTAAGTTTAATTCTCTCACATCCTCGTCATATACATCCAAATAAAGATATATGGCTATGTTACCAACCTTTTCTCTCAAGTTTATTATACCTTCTACTGAATTTTCATTCAACTCAACTTCTGCCATGTGACCACTTAGACTAAACTTTCCCAACATTTTATTTATGTAATCTATTTCTACATCTGTGTACCTGTCAAATTCATATCTTATGAAAGGTACCTCTTTTACAGATGTTACATTCTCGCTCAATAAGAATTTACCATACTTATTTATGCTTACATTCAGCATACTTTCGAACTTTAAACTGGTTACCATGCTCTTTCTCCCATCCAATTATTTAAAAAATATATTTTAATTTTACTACGCTCAATATCTGGCTTATGCAATAAAATACACCAGCTTACTTTTGGGCTGGTGTATTTTAATTAAGCTTCTCTATTCTTCACTTACTCTTGTTATAGTGTTTCTATACCATATTCATGCTCTATAATTTTCAAATCTCCTTACATTTCCTAACTCCCAACTGTCAGATGTTAACCTGTAATTATTTGGTAGTGGTGGAAAATTTAATACTTCCATACAAAGTTTCTTACAATTTATTTCTGACATTAATTCTTCTCTCGATAATTTTTCTAAACCTCTCTGTCTGTAATTCTTAATATTACCTGTATTTAACTCTGCAACTTGCAATACTCCCATATAATAACTCACAAACTCCACCTTTATCAGGCGTTCTCTTGGCATTATATCGCCTCCTTTCCTATTTATTCAGTATACTTAACACTATTAATCTTATATATTCCTTCTTGTAATGTATTTTTAATTCCTATATCGTTTATAATTCTATCATTCGAGTATATGTTTCTATGTATCGCTGCCAATAAACTTCTCAATATACTTTTTTCATCATACTCATGTGAATTGCTCACTATCAAGTATATGTAATACCAATCTGTTAATGATGTTAGGTTTGCCATTTCAGCGTATTTTCTAAAAGCGTAATCGGATAATCCATCAACATCCTTATCCTCTCCCATCTTTTTTCTACAGCTTTCGACTCCATATCTTACAGTTATTGGAATATATCCATTGTTAATTGCTTCTCTTAACTTTATCATTATTCTTAATTTCGGAATTAATGCGTTACGTAAGTACATGAGACTATAATCCTCTTGAAATGAGTCAAGTATTTTGTATATCTTTCTTGTCTTTACTATCTTATCATTTTTTATGGGTTTTGATATCTGTGCAACAAAATCGTCAAGCAAAAATTTATTTACTTTTGCTAGCTCCTGTTTCATATCTTCAAGCGATAACACATACAAATTCTTTCCTTCTCCGCTTACCTCTAATCCTTCGATATGACTAGCAATTTCATCAATTATATCTCCATAGCTGTTATAGTCATTACTTAGTTTCAACATAAAGTAACTCAATACTTTACCTTGAACACGTATTCCTTTTGATGCGAATATATTTTGAGTTATGTTGGCTAATTCTGACTTTCTAGGAAATGATAATTTAATTAAATTACTGTACCTAGATTTTTCAAATAATTTAGATTTAAATAACTTAGAGTAGTCTTTCCATTCACTGCAATTTACAATTAATACTGCGTATTCAGAAGGTCTTTTAATATATTCCTCTATCAATTCCAATTGTTTTTTAGTTATAATAGAGTAATCTACTTTACAATACCATTTACCACTGAAAGTTGGTGTATTAGCTACATCAAGAAATTGATTTAAATTCAATGACAATGTCTCTTCTAGTTCTGCTAAAGATTCTCCAGATTCAGTTTTTTCTAATCCAAATTCTGCTATAATTTTACTGTCAGCTTTTATACTTGTTGTAGCCTTACACATTTTTTTAAGTTTATCAGCCACTATATTGTTGAACAAAGGATACTTTCCAGTAGTATACATAACTCTAGTGTTTTTATACATCTCTTCATTTTCTATATCATCAAAATTATATATCATACCACAAACCCCTTTATACTTATATTTATAATTAATGGTGGTGCATTAAATTTATTAACACACCACCATTTTTAATACTTATACTAACTTAAATCCACTGATGTTAACTGCCAATCCTTCTGCATCACTTCCAGCATATTCATAGCTCATCCCGTTCTTTAAAGCTTTCTTTTCTACCCAACTGCTAGGATTCTGTACTTTGTACTCACCCTCTCCACCTAGTGTCACAGCTGCTAGATTGTGCTTCCAAATCTTGTCAGCGCCTTCAAGCTTCTTTTGTCCGAGTTTTTTAACCATTTCCTCGCAAAACTTATATATCTTTACTGACGAATCTAATTTTGCTACAGCCGAGTCTATCTCTGCTATGTGTTTTATCTCTTTTTCATATCTGACAGCGTTAGCCTCACTCTTAAAAGCAGCTCCACTCTTAATAGTCTTATAAGTAGGAAGCGATTTCATTCCAGCTATGCCATAGATAATTTCTACAGGTGATACTTCAGTTTTTCCACTTTTTTTATCAATCTCTTTTGCTTCTTCACTGATTTCGTCTACTTTAACATAGGCTCCTGTAAATACGTCAATGCCAGCCTCTTCCAAATCCGCTAACTCTTCCTCACTCATTCCAGCGTATGCTCCATATAAAGGCTTTGGAGGTCTCTGTCCTGCTGATTCCATAGTCGCTTCAGCGTCTTTCATAATTCCCTTGCAATAAGAAGTTAAAATTTTTGTATGAATCTGATTTCTTACTGTTGCAATTAATTCCTTTTCACCCAACCAACACTTTTTAGCCGTTTCAATATTCATCATACTTAAGTACTCTGTTTTTAAAGAAAGTAATATAATATCATTTACATTCTCACTCATACCAGTTAAAAAGTTTTTACAGTATATATTTGTCATAGGGTCTACTATCTCACTTAAACTCATAGATGCGCCAAACTTATTCTGTAAAGCTGGTACATTATCCTTACGAATAGCAATCCCTATATGTGGAGTATTCAACTTTCCAGCTTCAAATACAATCTTTCTTTTATGTGCATATGGATACAGCACTTTCTTCGTTCCACGTACATTAACTTCCAGCTGTCCAATCTGTTTGAAGTTTAAGGCTATATTTGGAGTTGTTTCACTTACCGCTGGTCTGGGATCACTAATTTCTACCTGAGTTTTTCTGAACTCTTTTGGAGTCTCAGTCTGCTTAACCAAAGTGTTATTGTAAACTGTACCAGGAAGAAGTAAAAACTGTCCGCCTAACTCATCAAGTGCGCTTCCCAGAGTTAACATGTCGAATGGACTTACATCTTTTACTGTATGCACATCTTTACCATCTGATTTAGTTACGCTTCTTGTTCCAGCTCTCTTATTCTTGCTTACTGCTACATTATCTCCCATAGCAGTTTCAATAGATGGTAAATCTTGCAAGCTGTGACCAGATTTTCCGGCTATATACTTCTTATTATTTTGTACGTCATACCTTACCAAGAAATTCTTACCCTTAAAGAATGGGTATAATGCCATAATGTCTTGCTTTCTGACGTTCTTTTTCTGGTTATTGATTAACAACTGAAATCCAATCAACTCTCCATTTAATAACACTCTCTGTATCAATTCTATTGTATTGTCTACAGGCTCATACATCCCGTTACCCATAAACATCTCCATGGGTAACTCTTTTAATTTAAAGGACCCAATTTCTTGTACAACTGGCCTCATATCTTGAATGTATACTCTTATCTTGCCGTTGTTGTAACTAACTCTTGCCATCTCTTGAAGAGTGATAGTTCTCTGTACCTTGTTTCTGCCTACCTCTCCAAACTCAAAGCTTTTTCCCTCAACCCCAAAGCCTGCTAATGAGTAATTCTTGTTTACAATCAATCTCGTGATTTCCATACAACTTCTCCTTTTCTTTTGATATAATATAATATAATATAATATTTAACTATTATATTATGAAGCTTGTTATTCAGTTTATCATATTTGTAGCTTAGTTATTCACTCTATTTAGCTGAATATCTAAAATCACAGATTGCTGATTACTCTATCAACTTAGGTCGAACATTCTTACTATATAAACATTCCAAAATCATCTTCCTCATCTTCTAGATCATAATTTGTTATCAATAATTCCTCTCCCGCCAAAGCATTTTCAGAAGCTCTCATTGCCATTGTATACTCTATATGAAATTCTTTAAAGAACATTCCTCTATACAACATTCTAGCTTTAATGCTA
>Ga0153938_1001058_pt1 | contig 11177 bp, 10 predicted proteins | sample TSNY022MetaG_FD_104740 | JGI IMG/M metagenome (GOLD analysis project Ga0153938, IMG submission 104740) | Attine ant fungus gardens microbial communities from New Jersey, USA - TSNJ022 MetaG | ecosystem: Host-associated > Fungi > Mycelium > Unclassified | place: USA:New Jersey: Brendan T. Byrne... | reverse complement strand
TTTATTTTATCTGAATATATTTCCAACCAGTCTAAAAACTGTTTTTTTGATAATGAATAATGACTGATTTTTTTATCAATGACAGTATCAGTGTTTATGAAAGCTTTTACATTATGTTTGGCAGCCAGTTGCAGCAATAGTAAAGGCATCCTGAGATTCGCGTCAACTATATTCGGGATATTTTCATTATTTCTTCCGTAATTAGTTGCGCAATGTATTATTATATCAATATCATTTTCTCTAAAAATAGTATTAAGCGAAGTTTGATCTATGTCATAACTTTTTATCTTTGAATTCATTAATTCTTCATTGATTCTAAATGTGTTAGAAAAGCTGCGTTTTAAAATTATAATATTATAATGTTTTTCTAAAAGTTCCTTAAGCAAGTGGCTGCCAAGAAACCCGGTAGCACCTGTAAGAAGAATTTTTACCATAATCTATATCCTTAAATTTCATAATTTCCTGCTTTGGTAATCATAATCTATATCCTTAAATTTCATAATTTCCTGCTTTGGTAACCATTATCACTGCTTTAAGCTTTCTATAAAAAAAGCTTTAGTGAAAATGAATGATTACTACATTTCAAGTATATTGTTTCAATTACTTGATATATAGTACCCGAGTAGGCATTTTTTTCAAGAATATCATAATAATAATAGATTAACAATAATAGATTAATAATTATTTAAAAATCCTAAAGTAAACATATTTTTAACATAAATAAATTTTAGCAGAAAATCTTAATGTTTACAGCTATCCGGTATGCCTGTTATTTTCATTTTAAAATTTGAATTTTAAACCCATAATTGTAATTATTTTATGCTGATTTTTATTTTCTATTGAAAAAATTTTATTAATAAACATTTTTATTTGTCTATACTTTAGTTCTTTATTTAACGGATGCTTACTAAGACTTTTTTTTAGCTTCTTACTATAAAGAACTAATTCAGGCTGTTTTATATAATTATATTTTATATTATCTTCTTTAAACAAACGTAATTTGTTATTGTTTAAAAAATTTTCAAAATTATCATATAATTTTGGATAATTTTTATTCATTTCAGAATAATCCAGTTCTTCATATAGTTCAATAATATTTTTATTGGGTTCAATAGCCAGATTTATAGGTATTTTAAGCAGCTCACACATCTCCTTTGCTCTGTAATCTTCACTGCAACATAGCGCCGGTACTCCTGCATTTATAGATAATATTGAGCCATGCAATCTATAACCTATAGTGAAATCGAATTTTGATACAAAATTTTTCCATTGCTCTATGCCTGAAAATATATGATATTTTCCGGATTGTATCATTTTAAATTCATTTTCAATTATATCTTCATGTAGATTATCAAAAGCAACAGCATTAATAATCTTTTCCTCCGCTAAACATTGCATTATTTGATGATTATTATTTAACAATTTACTATGAAAACTACTGGATAGTAATATTTTTGAATCATTTATTTTCTTCTTTTTTGTTAAAACTCTATTTCTTCCCATTTCATAAAAAGACGGGCAGCCTATCACATTTATATTCTTTATATCAAGATTATTTAGAATTTCTTCTGTGAAATGCCCTCTGATTCCTATTTCTATGCAATTGTCTGACAGAAATTTTAAAAAATTAATTAACTCCGGACTTAATTTTTTATGAAAATCTTTGTCATAATCGTCAAGTGAATTCATACCTAAGCCTGCTATTATTACAGGTTTATTTAATTTTTTAATAAAATTTATTATACTTAAATATGGCAACTGTAAATTATAAGATTCAATTATTCTTATTTGGTCTTGTAAAATTAAAAATACATGAGTACATTCGTTATTTATAAAATCAATATCTTTATCGGCATGAGTAAAGTCATATTCATAAATATTTTGTATATGATTAATATTAACCAGTCCGCCGAATAATTCTTTAATCAATGAATAGGTAATGTAAGAATTACCTATATTACCGGCAATAGAGCTGAAAAAATTTTCCTGCGAATAAATATCTTTTTCCTCAAGACAAATGTTGCTATTAATAAAAAATGGCTTAATATTCCTCATATTACTTCCAATTCAAAGTGTACTTTACCCTTATTAAGTATAGCAGAATTATTACCCATCTGTATATTAGCCACTTTTATAATATTCATTTTTTAATATCAGCAATTATTTAGTACTTTTCCTTTTGAATTTAAATTTAATACCTATAACCCTTAATACTTTGTGATTATCTTCATTTTTAACAGAGAATATTTTTTGAATAAAATTAATTTTTTTTAAATTAACTTTTTGTTCAGACTCTATAGTTTCTTCTTCAATTACGGGTAAATCCAACCAATCTTTTAATGCATTTGGTTCTTTATCAAGTATTATAAAATTATCATCATTTTGTATAATACTCAAATCTATGTAATTATTAATAGGGCTTTGCTCAGATAATGAATATAGTTTAACTCCCGGTGTGTTTTTTGCAAGTTCTAAAGCTTCTATTTCTATTTTTTCCATGTGATATTTATTCATCACATTTGTAATATTTTCTTCTTTCTCTATATCGCAAAGAAATATTTTGACATAATTTTCACCGGATTCCCATGGATAAATCATGTTATTTTGGTATAAATCAATCCCAATAACATAAATATCTTTATAACCCATTTCTATTGCCGCAAACAATGATAAAATACCACTGGTAACAAGCTTTTTATAATATTGTCTATAATATGAAATAAATTCGCCGAATTTTTTATTCTTATAAACATAATTCATAATATTAACGGCATGAGGATAATCTTTTTCCAAATTTGTATACGGAGTGGTTAAAAATTCATATACATCGTATTCTCCTCGTTTTTTTAAATTATATATATTAAAGAATTGGTTTCGTATAAAACCATAATCTGTGTAATAATAGTCCACTTTTTTACCCAAATAATATTTATCTTCAAAATAAAAATTATTAATTCTTAAAACATCATATTCTTTAGGTAATCTCCTATAATCAATTTGTGTAATTGACGGACCATTTCCTGCAATAATAATTGATTTCTTTTTATCCAATTTCCACCTCCTGTAAGTTTAATAATGCTTTAGCAACTTCAAAATCTTCCTTATCATCTATATCAATGGATTCTTTTTTATCAAGTATTATTAAATGCGGATTTTTACCGTATAAATATTTCCACTTAATCATACTTTTTTTCGGAGCAATATAAAAACCATTAAATATAACTTTCCAATCAGGTAAAAATTGAGACGGAACATGATTTTCCGGATCATAATTTATAGGTCTGTTGTCTGCAAATAAATATTCTTTAAAAACTTTAGCACTTATAACCGAATCAAATAATTGTTTATTTATAACAAATTCTTTATATGTTTCTACAGCCTTCTCATAACTTTTCGGACTGGTTAACGGGCATACGCAAGGCGCCCACATAATATGATTTTCTTCAATATTCATAGCTGTATGTTCGACAACTTCATTAAAAGTTTTTGTAATTTCATCACAGAACTCCGGTGGTCTTTTATATGTATAAACTCCCTCGTTACATGCCATTTGGAGCATTTCTTCACTATCAGAAGATACAAGGATTTTGTCAATATTACTAACCTGTTTAAGTTGTCGAATTTTGTGAATCAATAAATTGCTATTGCCAAATGTAAGTATATTTTTATTCTGTAAACGCTTGCTCCCTGCTCGCACAGGAATAACTGCGATTATTTTTTCTTTATTCATATAAAAAAACCTTTCTTAATTCCAATTTATTTTTTAAACCAATCTTAATATTTCTTTATCATAGCTTTAATAAAAACTACGCTACAATTATATTGTTTCAGTATTTGATATATAGTACCCGCTTGGGTATTTTTTTATTTTTTAATCTGTACTGTATTTGTTTCTTAATTCCAACTTATTTTTAATTATTTCGTTGTTTTATCATGTTCTGTTTAAATTCTTTTTCATCAAGGAACGGAAACATGTCTTCCAAACTCGGTGAAACCATTGTCCCGTCATCTAATTTTTTTGCAGAAAGTTTTGGTGTAAATGAATAATTACTTTCTGTTATGACTTCACAAACTACAGGTTCATTTAAATTTAAAACCTTTTCAATTTGTTCTTTTAAATTCTCTGGATTTAAAATTCTTATGGATTTCAAACCAAACCCTGTCGCGAGTTTTGTAAAATCAGGCATGCTCAAACCGCTGTCCTCTCCTGCTCCCGTCATATGACCTTTAAAGAAATTCTTCTGAGTCTGTTTTATTGAAGCATAACCATCGTTCTTGATTACAAAAATCTTTACAGGCAAATTGTTATATTTTATAGTTTGAAGTTCTTGAATATTCATCATTATAGAGCCGTCACCCGCAACGCAAATTATATTTCTATCAGGTTCGCTTATTGCAGCTCCTAATGCCGCAGGCAAATCATACCCCATTGAAGCATCTCCCGAGTTCCAAAATATTCTCTGACCCTCTTTTACTATACCCGCCTGATGTAAACATACACAAGCCGACCCATTTGCTGCAACCATAATATCGTTCTCATTTGCTGCTTTGGTAAGTTCATGAATAAAATAATACGGGTTAATAACATCTCCGATCTGTTGGTACTCAGGAGTGTTTTCAAATGAATACTTTTCATATAAATCTTTTGCCCATTTTAACCAATCAAGTCTTGAAATATGTTCCGTTGAATTTAATAATTCGGGTAAAAACTCTTTTAAATCTGCATTTACTGCCATATCAGGTTTGACAAGAGGCTTTGCGAGTTCTGCTTCATCAATGTCGACAATTATTTTAAAAGCATTTTTTGCAAAATTTTCCCAATTATAACTAACCTGTCTAATATTATTTCTCGTCCCTAAAAATAATATTACGTCTGCATTTTGAAGAACAAAATTACCTGCTCTTTGCCCGATAGTCCCAATTCTTCCTGTGAAATTTTCATTATTTGAAGGCAGAATATCAAATCCGTTGAATGTTGTAACAACAGGAATATTCAGCTTTTCAAGCAGTTTATAAAAAATGTCTTCCTGTTTAGACAACCTTATACCGTGTCCTGCAACGATAAGCGGTCTTTCAGCATTTTTAAGTTTTAAAATAACTTCCGTTATTTTTAAATCATAACTTAGACTTTGAGGAGGAGTAAATTCAATCAAATCATTCTCTTCAATCATTGCGCCCTGAACATTCATCGGAATATCAAGCCAAACAGGTCCTTGACGTCCTGTAACAGCCTCATATATTGCTTTATCCAAATGATATTTTATTTCATTAGGTTCAACTACCATTTGTGCATATTTTGTTAAGGGTTGAACAACAGAAATTATATCGACTTCCTGATCACCAAGCTGACGTAAAGGAATTTCAGGACAACTTGCTATGGTTGTTGTATATTTAACCTGACCTGAAATATATAAAACAGGAACAGAATCGGTCCATTGACCGAAAACGCCGTTTAAACAATTCAAACCGCCCGGACCTGTGGTGACATTAACAACCGCCAAATTCTGATTTATTCTTGCATAACCCTCAGCTGCTATCGCGCAAGCCTGTTCATGATGATTTGCCGTATAATTTATTTGACGACCCAAGCTGTCATTCAAGTGCATAGCTCCGCCGCCCGAAACCATAAAAAAGTGTTTTACTTTATAATATTCTTTTAATCTTTTAGCTATATAATCTGATAATTTAATCTTTGACATTCCAACAGTAACTCCGAAGCTTCTTCAATCTTTAAATCCGTAATCTTAACCATTTCATATCCGTCCTGTATCATAACTAATGCAAGACCGGTGCCTAAATTCTTTTTATCCTGTTTCATTGCCGCAATAGTTTTTTCCATGTTAATTTCAGGAATTTCAACTTTCAAAACAGGCATTAAAACATTCTCTCTTATAAACTTTTCATTTTCCGAGCTTAAAATACCTCGTCGGAGAGCTTCTTTATTAGCTAAAATCATTCCGACAACTACAGCCTGTCCGTGAGAAATTCCAAAATCGGTAGAACTTTCAATCGCATGCCCGAAGCAGTGCCCGTAATTCAGCATATTTCTTTTGCCTGTATCAAATTCATCGTCTTCAATATATGATTTTTTTATTGCAAGACAATTTTTAGTTCTTTTTAAAACAGTTTCCTCTTCAATTTTATCGATTTCCTCAAGTGAATTAATAAATTCTTTTGTATCTGCCTCACCGTTCATGAGATGAAGTTTTGCCATCTCACCCACGCCCGAATAGTAATCTTCTTTTGTTAAAGTATTTAAAAATCCCGCATAAATATGGATTTTATTCGGAGGATAAAAAGTTCCGACCAAATTTTTATATTGTTTAAAATTTAGGGAAGTTTTTGCGCCTATGCAGCTGTCAACTTGCGCAAGAAGCGTTGTAGGAAGGAATATCCAGTTTATGCCTCTATAAAGCGAAGAAGCAACAAAGCCTGTAATATCCTGAGTTATACCTCCGCCAATTGAAATCAAATTAAGATTTTTTCTCGGCGCAAATGCCATGATTTTTTCATATAATTCGCAAACAGTAGTCATGTTTTTGTATTCTTCATGAATAGGCAAAATAATTATTTTGTCTTGAGGAATATATTTTAAACATCCGCCGCCATGAATGCTATATACATTTTCATCAATAACAAACACCGAATTTTCTAATTCAGCCAAATCTTTTATAAATGAATCATCTTTCTCAAAATATACATCATAATTTTTTATATTAGATTTTATTGTCAATTTATCTATACACATGAAAAACCACCGTCAGCAAAGATAGTTTGACCTGTTACAAAAGAATTTTTTTCACTTGCAAGAAAATATACAAGTTCTGCGATTTCTTCAGGCTCGCCCATTCTTTTTATCGGAAGCTCTTTAGCAAGCTCTTTAATTTGTTCCGGGGTATTATTTTGTGAAGTCATTTCAGTATTGATAAATCCCGGCGCGATTGCATTAACAAGAATATTATATCTTGATAATTCAACAGCAGAAGCAATAGTCAAACCTTTAACTCCCGCTTTTGCAATTGAATACATAATTCTTTTTTCTTTTGAAAAATCACACCAAATTGACGAAAAATTAACAATTCTACCGTAATTTTTCTTTTTCATTCCCGGCGTGATAAGTTTTATCAGTTCAGTAGAAGCAATCAAATTAACCTGAAGCATTTCATGGAATTTTTCATCTGTTATTTCTTCAAGCAATGCGAGATTATTAACGCCGGCATTGTTGATTAATATATCGACTTCTCCGATTGAACTTACATAGTTTCTTATGCTTTCATTTGAACTCAAATCCATTTCAGCTCTTGTCGGCGCAAAAACTTCAATGCCTTTGGATTCAAACAAATCCTTAACAGCTTTTCCTATCCCACGGGAAGCTCCTGTTATCAGAGCTTTATACATATACTCCACCTGCTTCTTCTATCAGTTTTTTGTAGCGTGATTCAAGCATAACTAATCTTTGAGCATCTTCTTCAAAAATCATTCCGTAGAAATCTCGTTTATTTTTCAACCACATCAATTCAAATCCCACGGCTTTTAAAATACCTTTGTCAGCATGAGGGTCTTTAAGAGCTTTTTGTGCATCGAAAATAATTTTTCTTGTTTCAAATCTTGTTAATGAATTCTCAGGAAGATTCTTAAAGAACGGTAATGAATGAGCGGAAACGCCGCCGCCGATTACCAATTCTTTATTAACTTGCTGCATTTTGTTTGCTACAACATGAGCGATATTAAAAATCTCATCAGAGTTAATGTCTTCTCTTGTTAATCCCATAGAACCCGTCATATCCACACGTCCCAAAACTACACCTGCCAGCTCCGCGAAATCAGGAGAAGTAACCATATCATTCATATTGTTAAATCCTGTTATTGTTTCAAGGTTAATTAAAAACTTGATATCTTCGCGTTCTTCTTCAGGAAATACAAATTTTGTAGCCTGAACGTATTTTTTCATTGCATACGATGTTTCAATCATAGGAGCAACAATTGCACTGACACCTATTGTTCTTGCATCAAACATATCTTTAATGGCTTCACATCCGCCTATTTTAATTGTTAAACCCAAACCTGCAACAGTTACTACTTCTTTTAATCTTAAAGCTTCTTCTAGTCTTGTTCCTTCAGCCTCAAATTCCGCTTTTACTCCTATTACGTGATGATTTTCTCTCAAATCAATCAGAGTTTCTACCATTTTCTTTTCTAACTTATTCATGCACCATTCCTCACTTATCTGCTTCTAATTTTTTTATATCGATAATATCGATATTTTCTTTGTAATAATTGTATAATTCAATAATTGAATTTTCAATATTTGTAAAGCTCAAATAAGGCATTTCATCTCGAAGTCTTATATTATCACCCGTATAATCAAGCCCATAGCCACTATTGGCTACGCTAGCCAGTTGGGCAGTCTTTGATATTTTCGTTACAATTTCTACAATCTCTGCTAACTCTATGCTTTTATCAGGGACTATATTATATGACTTGTATTTTACATTATTTTCAATAAAGAATTCTAATATAGACATCAAATCCTTCACATATAAATAGCTAAAGCGGCGATTTTGTCTTAAAGTAACAGGAATATTAAATAAAGATTTGCATATAGCATTTGAAATAAATCTTATTTCCCAATCCTCATATTTGCCAAAAATCCCGAATATATTTAAATCGACAAAATTGTCTAATTCTTTTATTTGCTGATGAACCATATACTTACAAAAACAGTGCTCATCTGAACCTATACAATTACCGATTTCTTCTTCTTTAGCATTTGTAATATTTCGTGAATTATCATAAATTGCGCCTGAGCCAAAATTGATAAATTTTTTATATTTATCTTTATGGCGTTTAAGGTTTTCAAACATTCTGAAATTTGACGCGAAAAGCTGTGTTGAATCTTTTGCGTTTCTATGCCCGGGCTTACAACCTGAATGAAGTACGACATCGAATTTTTTATCCTTGAAAAATTCATCAACACAAATATCATCTATCAAATTCAATTCATAGCTTCTCGGCGCTAAGATATCATATTTTTCGGCCAAAAAACTCTCTTGAATATTTTTTCCTATAAAGCCGTTTCCGCCTGTTAAAAGAATTTTCTTTTTCTTCACTATTTATGTTCCTCAATGAATTTATGGATTAAATCAGAGGTTTTATTGAGTTCTTTTTCACCTAATGCAGGGAAAACACCGACCCAGAAAGTATTGTTCATTATAAAATCGGTATTAGGAAGCAATTTATAATGTTCTTCATTCAACTCATTTGATTTTAACAAAGGTGAATTTGCGATTTTCAAATCAAATTCATTCTCAACAACCATAGGCTGTCTTAAAATATTCCCCGCAAATAATTGACGTGTGCCTATACCGTTTGACTCCAGAAACTCCACTAACTGCTGTTTATTAAATTTTTTATTTGGTTTAACAGAAATCAAAAATCCAAACCATGACGGTTTAACATTCTCAGGGATTTCCGGCAATATAATATAATCCTGTAAGTCAGATAATTTTTTCATTAAATATTCTGCATTTTGAGTTCTTTTTACTATAAATTCAGGCAGTTTCTTTAACTGTGAAATCCCAAGAGCCGCCTGCCAGTCGGTAATTTTCAAATTAAAACCGATATGAGAATATGTGTATTTGTGGTCATAACCGAAAGGAAGATTCCCTAACTGCATTTTGAAACGCTGTTTGCAGGTATCGTCTTTGCCCGGCGGACACCAGCAGTCGCGTCCCCAGTCACGGAATGACATAATTATTCTGTATAATTTAGGGTCATTTGTTACAACCGCACCGCCTTCGCCCATTGTCATGTGATGAGCGGGATAGAAACTGAATGTTCCGATATGTCCTATTGTTCCGACTTTTTTACCGTTGTACTCTGCGCCTAAAGCATCACAGCTGTCTTCTATAAGCCAAAGATTATATTTTTCGCATAAAGCGCAGATTTTATCCAAGTCAAAAGTATTGCCTAAGGTGTGCGCTATAAATATTGCTTTTGTTTTATCGGTTACAGCTTCTTCTATTTTATCCGCATCGATATTGTAAGTGCCTATTTCGCAGTCAACAAAAACAGGAATTAAACCTTGCTGCATTATAGGGTTTACCGTTGTCGGAAATCCCGCCGCAACCGTAATAACCTCATCGCCTTTTTTAAGCTGTCTCTCACCTAATTTGTGGGAAGTTAGAGCTGAAAGTGCAAGTAAATTTGCGCTTGAACCGGAATTTGTAGAAAGAGCATATTTAACTCCCAGTGCATTGGCAAATTCTTTTTCAAATTCATCATTAAATCTTCCCGCAGTGAGCCACATATCCAGAGACGCTTCTATCATATTTGTCAAATCATTTTCATCCAACAATTTTCCGGAAGCCGGAATATATTTAAACTCTCTTTCTTTACTACCGTATACTTCTTTATAATAATTTTTTGCCGCTTCTGTTACTTTTGCTCTCAGTTCCTGTTCCATTTTTTCATCCTTTTACTATTTTGTTGTCATAACTCTTGAATTAGAAGAAATATTTTCAAATTCTTTTATTTGCTCTATTGTAAAATCATATATGTTCTCGCCGTTGTAAAACTTCTTATACCATAAAACCGTTTTTTCTATAGCTTCTTCAGCGGTATACGTTGGTGTCCAACCTAATACTTTCTCGGCTTTTTCTACATTAAGCATCAATAAACCCGCTTCATGGAGGTCATCTGTTTTATTAACAAAAACTTCGCCTTTTCCGTAAAATTCAACAACTTTTTGAGCAACCTCCGCCACTTTTAAGACACTGTCCTCATGTGGTCCGAAATTAAAACCGTCGGCGTATTTTTGACCTTCTTCCATTAACAACTGACCGAGTCTTAGATATCCTGACAAAGGTTCAAGAACATGCTGCCAAGGTCTGACCGCTATAGGATTTCTTATCTCTATTAATTTATTTTCATTTATTGATTTTACACAATCCGGGATTAATCTATCCAAAGCCCAGTCACCGCCGCCGATTACATTGCCGGCACGCGCGCATGCCATAGCGTAATCATTTTTCAAGAATGAACGTCTGTAAGAAGATGACATAATTTCAACACAGCCTTTTGAAGAAGAATACATATCATATCCTCCCATAGGCTCGTCTTCTCTGTATCCGCGTTCTACCTCTTTATTTTCATAGCATTTATCTGTAGTAACATTT